>Ga0326597_10000354_pt1 | contig 84533 bp, 82 predicted proteins | sample RVTome_12_FD_203789 | JGI IMG/M metagenome (GOLD analysis project Ga0326597, IMG submission 203789) | Soil microbial communities from uranium-contaminated site in the Upper Colorado River Basin, Wyoming, United States - RVT100D185 | ecosystem: Environmental > Terrestrial > Soil > Contaminated >...
GCCTTGAACTCCGCCGTGAACCGCCGTCGCGTCCTCATCGCGCATCCCTCCGTTAGCCGGCGGAATACACCTTAACCTCCTGTCCGATTTTCCGGGACCACCTCAAGCATCAACGGCCTGCACCGGGTCCTTTGGGAACTATGGCCAGAAGTTGGTGACGGCGTGAAGGGGTGCCGACCGTATTTACCAAAACCGTTTTTCCCCGCCCCAACCGCCCCCTACCCCGTTTTTCGCCCCAACGGCATAATGGCGGCCGATCGAGAGGACGCCCCATGTTCTACGAGCCCGGGAAGACCGGCCACGGCCTGCCGCACAATCCGTTCAAGTCGCTGGTGATCCCGCGCCCGATCGGCTGGATCTCCACGGCGAGCAAGGCCGGGATCGGCAACCTGGCGCCGTTCAGCTTCTTCAACGCGCTGGGCGAGCACCCGCCCTACCTGATGATCTCGGCCGGCTGCCGCGCCGACGGGTCGAAAAAGGACACGGTGCAGTACGCCGAGGAAACCGGCGCCTTCGTGTTCAACCTCGCCACCCGGGACCTGCGCGAGAAGATGAACGAGACGGGGTGGATCGTCGAGCGCGGCGTGAACGAGATGATCGCCGCCGGGCTCACCGCCGCGCCGTCGCGCCTCGTGCCGGTGCCGCGGGTGGCGGAATCGCCGGCGCACATGGAATGCGTCCACCACGACACGGTGGTGCTGCCCGGCGACAGCCCGCAGGGCGTGCACCACGTGCTGATCGGCCGGGTGGTGGGCATCCGCATCGACGACGCCTTCATCACCGATGCGGGGCTGGTGGACCAGGTGGGGCTGCGCGCCATCGCCCGGCTCGGCTACATGGACTACACCGAGGTGAACAACGTCTTCTCCATGCGCAAGCGCACCGACGGCGGCGGGGCGGCGGAGTAGCGGCGCGCGGCGCACGGGGCTATAACCGGGGCCGCACAGCCACGGAGGACGAAAAATGCCGGATCAGGTTCAGGCGTCGCATATTCTGCTCATGTACGCCGGGTCGGCGCGCTCGACCGCCTCGCGCAGCAGGGACGAGGCGGCCGCCGAAATCGCGCGGCTGAAGACCGAGGTGGACGGCGGCGCCGACTTCGCGGAACTCGCCCGCGAACATTCCGACTGCCCGTCGGGCAGCGCCGGCGGCGATCTGGGCCAGTTCGCCCGCGGCATGATGGTGCCGGCGTTCGAGGACGCCGCGTTCGGGCTCGACGTGGGCGCAACCAGCGACGTGGTGGAGACCGACTTCGGCTATCATCTCATCCGCCGCACGCGCTGACGCCGCCGCGCGTCCGCCATCGCGCCCGGCCCTGCCCGGCGCGGCGGTGCTGCTCGCGCTGCTGCCGGCCGCGCTTCTTGCCGGTCCGCCGGCGGCGGCGCAGGTCGCGGATGGCGGGCCGCGCGTCACCGCCCAGTCCCTGCCCACCCCCGCCAACCGGGTCGGCCCGCTCCGGCGCGACAGGGACGGGCGCATCGTGCCGGCGGGACCGCCGGCGCCGGCCGACGGGGGAACGCGCAACGGCGTGCTGCCGCCCTACGCCGATCCGGCCACCGGCGAGGAAAGGCGCTCGCTCTTCGTGCCGCGGATCACCCGCTTCGATCCCGCCATCCTCGACGCGGTGCGCAGCCGGGCCGAGCACGAGATGCGGGCGCGCCGCGTCCAGACCGACGTGGACCGAATCGTCGGCGACGAGCGCGAGGCGAAAAGACGCGGCGCGCCGGTGGACCGAAGCGGGCTGACCGCGCGCGAGGCGGCGCTGGTCGCGGAACTGCGCCGCATCGATTCGGAGGTGCGCGCGCACGAGATGGACCATTACTACGCCGGACAGCCGTGGGCGCGCTTTCCGGAGTATTTCGAAGTGACCGGACCGCTGGGACGGCGCCATGCGGTGAGCGGAATCACGCCGTTCGACGCGAGCGCCATTGCGGGCGACAGGCCGGGAACGCTGCGCAAGCTGGAAACCCTGCAGCGTGCCGCACTGGCCCCGCGCGAGCCTTCGGACGAAGACCGCCGCGTGGCGGCGGCCCTCGAACAGCTCATCGATCTGCTGCGCCAGCCGTGAGGGCGGGCGCGGCAGGGAGACTCAGGCAGCCACCTGACGATTGTCGTCGACCGCGGTCGCGCCGATGGCCCGGCGGGCAGCATCGCGGACCGCTTCCGGTTCGAGCAACGCCCAGTGGCAGATGCGCCGGAAATCCGGCCCGTCCGACAGCAGCCACATGCGCGCCTCCTCCCGGTGAAGCCTGGCTTCCCTGGATTCGGCGTCCTCCTTGTCGACCCTATCGACCCCGCCCGCCCCCTGCCTGGCCCTGATGCCGCGACCGTTCAGCGCGTCATTCATGGCGCGGGCGATCACGGCACGGAACAGGCTCACCTCTCCCGAGACGGCGGCAATGTTGGTCATCTCCCGAAAGTTCGGATCAAAGCTCATCCTCGCCTTCCACTCCGATACCCGGCCTGAATTGGCCGGTTTTGTGCATTTTTGGCATGGTAGCCTCCCGACCGGAACCGGCCGGGAGGGTCTATCTTAATAGACAAATTCACAAAATTGTACACGAATCGAACACGGGCGGGCCGCGGCAATCGGGGTTTTCCACCACCGCCGATTCGCCCTCCCGGTTGCCGCGGCGCGGGGTGCGGGGCTAGATAGCGTCCGGAATGTCCGCCCGCATGAACGGGCCGGCGCGCAGGGAGACCAGGGGCCGCATCATGATCCATCCCATAAGCTGGGCTTATGTCTGGCCCTATGTGCTCGGAATTTTTCTTTGCGCCTACCTGATCGGGTCCATTCCCTTCGGCGTGGTGCTGACCCGCCTGGCGGGAATCGGCGACATCCGGCGCATCGGCTCGGGCAATATCGGCGCCACCAACGTATTGCGCACCGGGCGCAAGGGCCTCGCCGCGCTGACCCTGGCGCTGGACGCGGCCAAGGGCTGGGCGGCGGTGGCGGCCGGCGGCTGGCTGTACGGGCCGGATATGGCCATCGTCGCATCCTATGGTGTATTGACAGGACATATTTTCTCTGTATGGTTGCGGTTTGGCGGCGGCAAGGGGGTGGCGACGGCGCTCGGCGTCCTGCTGGCGCTGTCCTGGCCCACCGGACTGGCCGCGCTGGCGACATGGATCGGGGTGCTGGCGGTGACACGCATTTCCTCGCTGAGCGCGCTGGTGGCGGCGGTGGCGGCGCCGGTGGCGGCGCATTTCTTCGCCACGCCGCAGCAGACCGAGTTCGCCGTCGCGCTCGTCGTGCTGATCTGGCTGCGCCACTGGGCCAACATCCGACGCCTGCTGCGGGGCGAGGAATCCCGCATCGGCCGCAAGGGCTGAGCCGCGGCCATGACGCCGGCCGCGCGCACCCTCACCGATGCCGAGCGGCTGGACTGGCTGCGGCTGATCCGCAGCGAAAACGTGGGACCGGTCACGTTTTTTGCGCTCTTGCGCCATTTCGGCAGCGCCGCGGCGGCGCTCGACGCCGCACCCGCCCTGTCGCGCCGCGGCGGGCGGACGCGGCCCATACGCATCGCCGGCCGCGACGCCGCCGAAGCCGAGATGGCCGCGCTGGCACGGCTCGGCGGCCGGCTGATCGGTTGGGGCGAGCCCGACTACCCCGCGCCGCTGGCGGCCGTCGCCGATGCGCCGCCGCTGATCCAGGTGCTCGGCCACGCACCGCTGCTGCGGCGACCCTGCGTCGGCATGGTCGGCGCCCGCAACGCCTCGGCGGCCGGACGCCGCTTCGCCCGCGACCTGGCCGCAGGGCTGGGACAGGCAGGCCATGTGGTGGTGTCGGGCATGGCCCGCGGCATCGATACGGCCGCCCACGAGGGCGCGCTGGAAACCGGCACGGTGGCGGTGGTGGCCGGCGGCGTCGACGTGGTCTATCCGCCCGAGAACGCGACGCTCTACGACGCGCTGGCGGCGCGCGGCGCCGTGCTCGGCGAGCGGCCGCCGGGCACCCAGCCCACGGCCCGCCATTTCCCGCCGCGCAACCGTCTGATCTCCGGGCTGTGCCTGGGCGTGGTGGTGGTCGAGGCGGCGCCGCGGTCGGGCTCGCTGATCACCGCGCGCATGGCCGCCGAACAGGGCCGCGAGGTGTTCGCCGTGCCCGGCTCGCCACTGGATCCGCGCCACCGCGGCACCAACGGGCTGATCCGCGACGGCGCCGTTCTGACCGAATCCGCCGCCGATGTGATCGACGCGCTGAAGGCCATGCGCCCCCCGCTTCTGGGGGAGCCTCCGGCCCCCGAAATGGGAACCCAACCCGTTGGCGAACAACAGGAATCGGAGGTCGAGCCGGCCCGCCGGCGAGTCATGGAACTACTCGGCCCCGTTGCCGTGACGGTTGACGAACTGTTTCGCGAATGCCAAGTCTCACCGCCCGTCGTGCTTACGGTCCTTCTGGAGCTGGAGCTGGCGGGCCGGCTCGAGCGGCATCCGGGTAATAAAGTTTCGTTGGTTATGTGACCCGTGCGGGCGCCAACGAACCGTTAACCTTTTTGCCTTCCGAGTCGCCGTCCGCCACAGCAATCGGGGTGCAGCCGCGGATCATGGATGTCGTCGTCGTCGAATCGCCTGCCAAGGCGCGCACGATCAACAAGTACCTGGGGAAGAATTTCCGGGTGGTGGCGAGCTATGGCCACGTGCGCGACCTCGCGGCCAGGAACGGCTCGGTGGATCCCGACAACGACTTCTCCATGGTGTGGGAGATCCAGGGGGAGTCGGAAAAGCACCTGAAGGAGATCGCCCAGGCGATCCGGGGCGCGGACCATCTCTACCTCGCCACGGACCCCGATCGCGAGGGCGAGGCCATTTCCTGGCACGTGCGCGAGGTGCTGAGGAACCGCAAGGCGCTCAACGGCATCAACGTGCAGCGCATCGTGTTCCACGAGGTGACGAGGGACGCGATCCTCGAGGCGCTGAAACATCCGCGCGACGTGGATCACGCGCTGGTCGAGGCCTATCTTGCCCGCCGCGCGCTGGACTACCTGGTCGGGTTCACCCTGTCGCCGGTGCTGTGGCGCAAGCTGCCGGGCAGCCGCTCGGCCGGGCGCGTGCAGTCGGTGGCGCTGCGCCTGGTCTGCGAGCGCGAGAGCGAAATCGAGGCGTTCCGCCCGCGCGAATACTGGACGGTGGACACCGACTTCGCCACCGCCGGCGGCGCGACGCTGACCGCGCGGCTGACCCACCTCGACGGCGCCAGGCTGGACCGCTACGCGCTCGCCGCGCAGGCGGACGCGGACCGGGCCGCCGCCGCGATCCGCGCCGGCGCGTTCCGCGTCGCCTCCATCGAGAAGAAGGAGGTCACGCGCGGGGCGCAGCCGCCGTTCACCACCTCGACCCTGCAGCAGGAAGCGTCGCGCAAGCTCGGCTTCGGCGCGTCGCGGACCATGCGCATCGCGCAGCGGCTCTATGAAGGGGTGGACCTCGGCGGCGAGACCGTCGGGCTGATCACCTACATGCGGACCGACAGCGTCAACATGGCGAACGAGGCGGTCGCCGCCTGCCGCCGGCTGATCGGCTCCCGGTTCGGCGACTCCTACGTGCCCGAGCGGCCCAACGCCTACAAGAGCCGGGCCAAGAACGCGCAGGAGGCGCACGAGGCGGTGCGTCCGACCGACGTGTTCCGCCGTCCGGACGACGTGGCCCGTTTCCTCGACGCCGACGGCCGCCGGCTCTACGAGCTGATCTGGAAGCGCACGGTGGCGAGCCAGATGAAGCGCGCCGTGCTGGAGCAGGTGGGGATCGACGTCGCCACCGCCGACCGCGCCACCGTCCTGCGCGCCACCGGCTCGGTGATCCTGTTCGACGGCTTCCTCCGCCTCTACCAGGAAGACCGCGACGATCCCGCCGACGACGACGAGAACCGCGAGCGCATCCTACCCAAGGTCGGCGAGAACGAATCCGTGGGCACCGGCGAGGTCAGGCCGGAGCAGCACTTCACCAAGCCGCCGCCGCGCTATTCCGAGGCCAGCCTCGTGCGCCGGCTGGAGGAACTCGGCATCGGCCGGCCGTCCACCTACGCCAGCATCCTGTCGGTGCTGCAGGACCGCGGCTATGTGCGGCTGGAAAGCCGCCGCTTCATCCCCGAGGATATCGGCCGCGTGGTGACCGCGTTCCTGTCGGGCTACTTCGACCGGTACGTCCAGTACGGCTTCACCGCCGATCTGGAGGACAAGCTGGACCGCATCGCCAGCGGCGAGGCGGCGTGGATCGGCGTCCTGCGCGAGTTCTGGGAGGCGTTCTACCAGGCGGTCCAGGACACGGCGACGCTGAAGATGTCGGAGGTGATCGAGACCCTCGACGAGGATCTCGGCCCGCATTTCTTCCCGGTTACCGAGAAGAATCCGGTTCCGCGCGAATGCCCGGCGTGCCGGAGCGGCCGGCTGGGGCTCAAGCTGGGCCGGGGCGGTCCGTTCATCGGCTGCAGCAACTATCCGGAATGCACGTTCACCCGGCCGCTTACCGTTTCGGCGGACGACGAAACCGCCGCCGTGGCGCTGCCGCGCGAGCTGGGGACGGACCCGGAGACCGGAATGACGGTTGCCGTGCGCAAGGGACCGTTCGGCGTCTATGTCCAGCTCGGCGAGGCGCAGGGCAAGGAGAAGCCCAGGCGGGCGGGCCTGCCCAAGGGCCTGTCGCCGCTCGAGGTTACCCTGGAGCAGGCGCTGGCGCTGCTGTCGCTGCCGCGCACGGTCGGTCGGCACCCCGAGGACGGGGAAACCATCCTTGCCGGTCTCGGCCGCTTCGGTCCCTACCTCAAGCACGGCACCCGCTACGCCTCGCTCGGCGCCGAAGACGACGTGCTCACCATCGGGCTCAACCGTGCCGTCACCGTGCTGGCCGAAAAGCCGGCGCGGCGCGGCGCGGAGGTCCTGCGCGAGATGGGGCCGCACCCCGGGGACGAAAAGCCGGTGGTGGTCTACAAGGGGCGCTATGGCCCCTATGTGAAGCACGGCCGCGTCAACGCCTCGCTGCCCAAGGACGTAACGCCGGAAGAGCTGACCATGGAGCAGGCGGCGGCGCTGCTTGCCGCCCGCGCCGCCAAGGGCGGCGGGCGCAAGCCCCGTACCGCCCGGACCGCGAAGGCGACGAAGACGGCAAAGGCCGCGAAGACGGCAAAGGGAGGCAGGAAGGCCGCCGGGTCGGGAAAAACCGGGCGCGCCACCGAGGCGGCGGGCTGAACGGTTTCTTCCCCGCTCCGCGAGCCGCGCAGGAAGATCAGGCGGCCTTCAGCATGCCGAGCAACGCGTCGATCTGACCGTCGAGATCGTGGTCGTGACGGATCATCACGGTGCCTTCGGGCAGATCGCGCAACTCGTGATGGCCGCGCGGGAAGCTGGTGAGCAGCGCCACCGGAATGTCGTGGGTCGCCTGCATGGCGCCGAAGGCGCGCACGAGATCGGTCCCGTTCAGATCGTTCATGATGGCCGAGCAGATCACCAGGTCCGGCCGGCTGCGGACGACGGTCTCCAGCGCCGCAAGCGGCTTGCGCAGCAGCACCACGCGAACGCCGCGCGCATGCAGCTTGCCTTCCACGACGCGCGCCAGCACCGGAGCGGTGGCGACGAGCAGGATTTCGATGTCGCCCGCCGGCCGGTTGTCGGGCTCGGCACTGCCCTTCGTCGGCAGGCCACGCAGGAGTGGCCCGCAGGCATCGGTGCCGGGGTCGCTGCCGGCCTCCAGAATGCCGGCCATGGCGTCGATGAACTTGAGGACGTCCTCGATGTGCCAGGGTTCGAGGGACTCGAGGCCGATCAGGTAGTCCTCGAGGCGATGGGCAATGACGGTTACGGACGGGAAATTGAACGAGCCACCCTGCCCTTTCAGGTTGTGGGCATGGCGGTGAATTTCCATGAAAAGCGGGTTTCCCGAATCGATTCCCCTTTCGCCGGCCGATTTGAGCCGGGCGGCAAGGCCGTCCAGAACGTCGACCGTATCGTCGCGGAATTCCTGCATCAGCGATGCAAGAAGCGCTTCGATCCTTTCGCCCTGATCCGGTCGCATGGTTTTTTCCGGTGCCCGTACCGGCTCCAGTCTTTCGCAAATTTGTAATTTAATGGCTAATGTTTGGCGCGATCGCCGGCCGCCTGGCCGGCAATATTCCCCTACATTCCATATGTGATTGAGGAATGGTGAAACACCCTGGGCGTCGTGGCCTCCCGACGAGCGAGGCGCTTCTGTCGTTCATCCGCGACAGCGCCGCGCCGGTGGGCAAGCGCGAGATCGCGCGCGCCTTCGCGGTGCAGGCGGACGAACGGCGCGATCTGGATTCGCTGCTGCGGGCGCTGGAAGAAGCGGGCCATATCGGCCGCGGCCCCAACAAGCGCTTTACCGCCGGCGACCATATCCCCGAGGTGATGGTGCTGGAGGTTTCCGCCATCGACGGCGACGGCGAGGTTCTCGCGCGCCCGGCGGGATGGCGCGGCGAGGGCAAACCGCCGCGCATATACGTCGTTCAGGAGCGCCGCGGACCGGCGCCCGCTCCCGGCGACCGGGTGCTGGCCCGGCTGCGCCGGCTCGAGCACGGGATCTATTCGGCCCGCGTCATGCGCCGGCTGGAGGCGCAGCCGAAGCAGGTGCTCGGCGTTTTCCGCGCCGCCGCCCCCGGGGCTGGCGGCGGGGGCTGGATCAAGCCGACGAACCGGCGCATCCGCACGGAGTTCGCCGTACATGCCCGCGACACGGCGGATGCCGCCCCGGGCGACCTGGTGTCGGCCGAGGTCCTGCCCGGCAGGTCGCTCGGCCTGCCCACGGCCAAAATCGTCGAGCGGCTCGGCGACATGGACCAGCCGGGCGCGGCGAGCCTTATCGCCATCCACGCCAACGGCATTCCCGTCGAGTTTCCGACCGCGGCGCTGCGCCAGGCGGAGCGCGCAAGGCCGGCCCCCGCGGGCGGACGTACCGACCTGCGCGCCCTGCCGCTCGTTACCATCGACGACGAGGACGCGCGCGATTTCGACGACGCGGTGTGGGCCGGGCCCGATGACGATCCCGACAACCCGGGAGGCTGGCACCTGTGCGTCGCCATCGCCGATGTGGCGTGGTACGTCCGGCCGGGCGATCCGCTGGACACATGCGCCCGCGAGCGCGGCAATTCGGTCTACTTTCCGGACCGGGTGGTGCCCATGCTGCCCGAGGCGCTCTCCAACGGGCTGTGCTCGCTGAAGCCTCGCGAGGACCGCGCGTGTCTCGTCGCCGATATCTGGATCGACGCGGCGGGGCAGAAACGGCGCCACTTCTTCCGCCGCGCCATGATGCGCTCGGCGGCACGGCTCACCTACCGCCGCATGCAGAACGCGCGCGACGGCCGCCTCCCCGCCGACGATCCGGACGCCGACGTGCTCGCGCTTACGACGGGACCGCTCTACGGCGCCTACGACTCCCTTCGCCGGGCGCGCCGGACGCGAGGCACCATCGATCTCGAACTGCCCGAGCGCCGCGTGATCATGACGCCCGACCGGCACCGCATCGAGCGAATCGAAAAGCGGCCGCGCTACGACAGTCACCGGCTGATCGAGGAATTCATGATCCTCGCCAACGTGTGCGCCGCCGAAACGCTGGAAGCGGCGCGCCAGCCGGTGATGTACCGGGTGCATGACCAGCCGCCGCCCGACCGCGTGGTTGCGCTGCGCCGCTACCTGGAGACGCTGGGCTTCCGGCTGGCCGGCGGCCAGGCGGTGCGCCCGCGCCATTTCGCCCAGCTTCTGGGTCGTATCGGCGAGACGCCGCACGCCCGCGCGGTCAACGAAGCGATCCTGCGCACCCAGTCGCAGGCGGTCTACAGCCCGGAGAACCTGGGCCATTTCGGGCTGTCGCTGCGGCGCTACAGCCATTTCACCTCGCCCATCCGCCGCTACGCCGATCTTCTCGTCCACCGAGCGCTGATCGGCGGGCTGGGGTTCGGCGAGGGCGGGCTCGAGGCAGGGACGGGCGAGGCCTTCGTCGAGGTCGGCGCGCATCTCTCGATGACGGAGCGCCGCGCCATGGCCGCCGAACGCGAAGCCGGCGACCGGCTGCTGGTGGCGTACCTGTCCGACCGGGTCGGGGCCACCTTCGAGGCCCGCATCACCGGAGTAGAACGCTTCGGCATGTTCGTCGTCCTCGAGGACACGGGCGCCGACGGGCTGCTGCCCCTGTCGGCGCTGGGCGAAGACGATTTCCGTCTCGACGAGACGGGCCATTTCCTGCGCGGACGGCGCAGCCGGGAAACCTTCCGCCTGGGCGACCCCGTCCGCGTGCGGCTGGCCGATGCCGACCGGGTGACCGGGGGGCTTCTGTTCGCGCTGCCCGACCGCGAGCCGCGCGCACCGCAGGCGCGCACCTACCGCCGCCCCGAGGGTCCGCGCGGGCGCTCGGGGCGGCCCGCCCCAAGACGACGGTGAGCGTGACGCGGAAAACCATGTTAAAATTTTATTGACCTTTTATGAAGGAAAGTTCGGCAATCTTGTTTCGGCCATATTCAGCCAACACCATGGCGCCGCGGGCGGGCCGTTCCGCGCCGCTTCCGCAAGGCGATACCGGGCATTGACGAACATGAACGGGACGACGCCGGCAACGACCCGAGACCGCCCGACCGGCAGGCGCAACCTGCGGCGGGCGCCGGTTCTGGTCGCCCTGTTCGTCGCCGGTTGCGCCACGCATGTCGGTTTCGATGAGTCCTCGCCCCGCCAGGTCCTGGCGGTCGGGATCGAGAACATCGCCGAGCGCTATATCGATCCGGTGGACGCCGGGGCGATCACGCTGGCGGGACTCTCCCGGCTTTCCGCCTTCGACGAAACGTTCGCCGTGCGCCGGGTGGACGGTACGGTGCAGATCGCCGTTGCCGGGATCGCACGGGCCGAGCACAGCGCCCCGGCCGGCGACGACCCCTACGGATGGGCATGGCTCGCCGCCGACCTGGTAGACGAGGCGCGGCGCAGTTCGCCCGCCATCGGCCGCCTCTCCAACGACAGCGTCTACAAGGCGGTGTTCGAGGGAACGCTGGCCGGATTCGACCGTTATTCGCGCTACACCACGCCCGAGGCGGCGCGGCGAAACCGCGCCGCGCGCGACGGGTTTGGCGGGCTCGGCATCAGCATCGCCCAGAACGACGACGGCGTTATCGTCGTGACCCAGGTGCACAGGGACGCACCCGCCGCCCGCGCCGGGTTCAAGGTGGACGACCGCATTACCCATGTGGACGGCACGCCGGTTACCGGCATGGCGCTGGCCGATGCGGTCGGCCTGTTGCGCGGCGAGTTGGGCGACCCCGTCACCGTGCGCATCGAGCGCGACGCCGCGGCCCGGCCGATCGAGGTTACCGTGCGGCGCGCCCACATCGTGCTGCCGACGGTAGCGGCGCGGCGCCATGGCGGGCTGCTCGAGATCAAGCTCAGCGGCTTCAACCACGGTACTGCACGGGCGCTGCGGCGCGAGCTGGACCGCGCGAGGCGCGAGATGGGCAACGCGCTGAAGGGTATCATCCTGGACCTGCGCGGAAACCCCGGCGGATTGCTCGACCAGGCCGTGGCGGCCGCCGATCTGTTCCTTCCCCAGGGCCGCATCCTGTCCACCCGCGGGCGGCATACGGAAAGCAACCAGATCTTCGACGCCCAGCCGGACGAGCACGCCCGCAACCTGCCGCTCGCGGTGCTGATCAACGGCCGTTCCGCCTCGGCGGCGGAAATCGTCGCCGTCGCGCTGCGCGACAGCCGCCGCGCCGTCGTGATCGGCTCGACATCGTTCGGCAAGGGTACGGTACAGACCATCGCCCGGCTGCCCAACGGCGGCGAAATGACCCTCACCTGGGCCCGCATGATGGCGCCGTCCGGACATACGCTCGACCACCAGGGGATCGTGCCGGCACTGTGCACCGGCGGCAGCGCCAGGCGGGCGGCGGCGCTGCTCGGGGCGCTCGCCGCCACCGACGGAACCGCCATGAAATTGCCGCAGGAACTGCTGCGGCCCCAGGCCGGGGCGCCGCACTACACCAGGGAAGGGCACGATGCCTGCCCACCCAGCAGCTCGGAAAGCCCGGCGGATATCGAGGCGGCGCGCATCGTTCTCGGGAATCGGGCGGTTTACGCCCAGGCGGTGTCGGAAATTCCGGCCATTGCCGCCAGGCGATAGCCGGCCGGAAGCCTTGACAGAAACGGCGCGCGGCGTATTTTCCCCCACCAAGGAACAACCCCAGGCGCCGGCGGCGGCGCGCAGGAGCCAACCATGGGCAAGCCCAATTCGATCCAGATCAAGCTGGTCAGCACGGCCGATACCGGCTTCTACTATATCACCCGCAAGAATCCGCGGAAATCCATGGAAAAAATGGAGCTGCGCAAGTACGATCCGGTCGCGCGCAAGCACGTCGCCTTCAAGGAATCGAAAATCAAGTAGCGTCCGCGCCGCCTGCAGAGACGCGCAAGGCCGCCGGCTTTCCGGCGGCCCTTAATCCTTGGAGATGTCCCGGAAAATGGCGTCCGGGACGCCCGGATCAGCCCACCGCCTCGCGCGCGGGAGACCGGCCGTCATCGCCGGTTTCATGGGCGACCACCCGGTTGCGCCCGCCGTTCTTCGCCGCATAGAGAGCCCCGTCCGCCCGCTTGAGCAGGTTGTCGAGGCTTTCCTCGCCGGCGATCGCCGTCGCCACCCCGACGCTCACCGTCAGCGCCAGCGCATCCGGCCCGGCGGAGACCGGGATGGGCGACGCCGAAACCGACTTGCACAGCCGTTCGGCGGCGGTGGTCGCCGCCGTCAGCGAGGCGTCGGGCAGCAGAATCACGAATTCCTCGCCGCCATAGCGCGCCGCCGTATCGAAGCCGCGCAGGTTGCTGAGGATACGCTTGGCGACGCCCTGCAGCACCTCGTCGCCCACGTCATGGCCATGTTCGTCATTGACCTTCTTGAAATGGTCAATATCGAGCATCATCGCCGAGATGGGCTTGCCCGCGCCCCTGAGACGCGTCGATATGCGGTTGTAGTGGGATTCCAGATAGCGCCGGTTGTACATGCCGGTCAGGCTGTCGGTCACCGCCGCGTTGACGCTCTGCATGTAGTTGGCGCGCAGCCGGTCCTCGTAGCGCTTGCGACGGATCTGGGTGCGGGTGCGCGCGACGAGCTCGTCGCGATCGACCGGGCGCACCAGGTAGTCGTTGACGCCCAGTTCCAACGCCTTGGCGAGCCGGTCGTCGGCGCCCTCCTCGACGATGAGCAGGACGGGACCGTGCCGCGTCTCCTTCTGCGACCGGAGCTGCGAGCACAGCCGCAACACGTCGCTGCCGCCGGATCCGTCGTTCATCAGCACCAGGTCGTAATTGCCCTCGGTCGCCATGGAAAGCAATGTCTCGCCGTTGGACGCGATCGTCACCTCATGGCCCTGACCGGACAGCACGCTGTTGGTGCCCGACACATCCCACTGGCCCTCGCCGAGCAGCAGGACGCGGCCCGGCGCGTTCTCGTCCACGCTATCGACGCCTTCAACGCCGAATTCGAGGGCCGTCGCCTCGCGCATCCGCCATTCGTCGCTGGCGCGCTTGAGCCGTACCAGCGAGCGAATGCGCGCGAACAGCGCGACGTCGTTGACGGGCTTGGTCAGGAAATCGTCGGCGCCCGCCTCGAGCCCCTGCACGCGGTCACGCACCTCGTTCAGCGCGGTGACCATGACGACGGGGACATGGGTGGATTCAGGATCGCCCTTGATACGGCGACAGACTTCGTAGCCGTCCATCCCCGGCATCATTACGTCGAGCAGCACGATGTCGGGGGCGTGCACCTTAACCGCCTTCAGCGCCGAAGCACCGTCATTGGCCGTCACGACCTCGTAATACTCGACGAGCAGCTTCGCCTCGAGAAGCTTTACATTGACGGGGATGTCATCGACGACAAGAACGCGGGCGGACATGGGCGATCCGGGACAATTCGACGGAAATCAGTTCAGGACCTTCTCGATCGTCTCCAGAAACGTGGAGACGGAGATGGGCTTTGCGATGTAGGCCTCGCATCCTCCGTTACGAATCTTTTCCTCATCGCCCTTCATGGCGAAGGCGGTAACGGCGATGATGGGAATCGAGCGCAGGTTCTCGTCTTCCTTGATCCAGCGCGTCACCTCCAGCCCGGACACCTCCGGAAGCTGGATATCCATCAGGATCAGATCCGGCTTGTGTTCGCGCGCCAGCCTGAGGGCCTCTCGTCCATCGCGTGTCTGAAGCGTGACATAGCCGTGGACCTCGAGCAGATCATGAAACAGCTTCATGTTCAGCTCGTTGTCCTCGACAATCAGTATCTTCTTCGACATCCCTCGTCCTTCGCCATGGCCGCGGCTGGCAACGCGGGCCGGAAGAGGCCAGATCCACCCGCGGTCCGGGCAATCAGGCCGCGCGGATACGCTTGTTCTCCGACCGCAGGACTGTGATCCAAGAAGGTTAACAATCCATGAGGACACACCCCCCGGCAGGGGTGCATTTCCCGGTCTGTCCGGCGGCAAGAGATTAACACGGCGCCGCCCCGGAGAGCGACCCCGGCGGCGGCATGAAATGGACCGGACAGGCTGCGCGAGCGCACCGCCAGTCCGCGCGGCGACCATGGGGCAACCGTCGCCGCGGTGCGCGACGGAATCGCCGGCGAACGGAGGCATAACCCGCTGCCGTGGCGGGAGGACGGCGTGCCATTGCGGCCGGCGCGGGCTCTGGCCGGGAAAGGCCCTTGTCGCGCCCCGTTCAGTCGCTGCAGCCCCGCGGCGGGGGAACGAATTCCAGCCGTGCCAGCCGTGCGCGCACGGTGAAATCGTCGAATCCGATCGTCAGGTCATCGGCGACGCCATTGGCGTAGAGTTTCATGCCGATCTCCTGCTTCGGTTCGGGATCGGCGCTCGCCAGAGGGAAATAGGCGAGGGAGACCGGCCACACCCTCTGGCCCGCCAGCCCCGCGGCAGGCGTGCCGGGCGATGCCGGTGCACGCATTCCCTTGCCGATGGTGGCGGTGGCCGAGAACGGACCGTCGTCGCCCATGCCGTCGAACAGCATGCGCGTAAACAGGAGCGGCGGCGACGGGCTTCGCGCGGCGCGCAGGACCGCCACGGTATGGGCGACGGGAAACAGCGTGCCGGCGGGCAGCGCCACCGTCCGCCGCTTCGGCTCGACGAATTCCGCCTGGCCGGTGCGGCGAGGACCGGACAACGCCGCCGTGCCGACAACCTTCTCGGATTCCTCACCGTTGGTCAGGTTACGCAGGCTGAAGCGGTAGCGGCGGCCGTCGAGGGATTCCCAGCTCGTCGCGCCGGTCACGAGCTTCGCCGACGTGCCCGCCGCGAAAGACACCGTCATCACCGACTTGTGCTCGAATGTCCAGCCGTCACAGGCGCGCAGCCATTCCACCACCATCTCGCCCTGGACATTGGAGACGGCGCTGCCTGGCAGAACCCGCTGCAACGTCATGTCATAGAGGGCGCGATGCGACGCCAGACGCAACGGCTCGCCTGCGGCAGAGACGACGGCCGGCGCGAAAAGCGTCAGAACCAGCGCCAGAGCCGCCGATTTCATCCGTGACCGAAAATCCATCCCGAAGCCACTTTTCCGCGCTGCGCGTCCCGCGGCCACGGTCGCGCCTGCCCCACAGTTGGTAACTGCGCCGCACCGCGGCAACCCCGCCCATGGGCGGCAGGCGGCACGATAATCCCCCGTGACGGCAGAAATTGCCGGCCGGGCCGCTCCAGGCAGGAATTCCCTGCCCTCGCCACCGGCTCAACCCCTTGATTTCAAACAAAACCGGGTTGGCACGCGAATTGCATCGTTTTCACCGGAAATTTATCGGGAAAAGCACTCAACCCACGAAAGTCGGACCCGAACCATGGCGATGGCGACAACCAACCGGATGACCGAAGGTCCCGATCTTTTCGCAAAGATCGGGACCATCAGCAGCGAGCTCCTCAAGGACCTGCCGCACGACGGGAACAGCCGCGAGCACGCTTTGCTGGAACGCGCCCTGCGCTACGCCGCCGAGGCGGAGCAGCGCCTGGCCGACCAGATGCAGCGTATCGCACAGTTGGAGAGCCTGTCGTCCACCGACGCGCTGACCGGCCTGCTCAACCGGCGCGGCTTCGAAACCCATCTCGACCTCGCCCTGGCGCGGGCACGCCGCTATGGCGAGACCGGCGTGGTCGTCTATTGCGACCTCGATGACTTCAAGGGGGTGAACGACAGACACGGTCACGTGGCGGGCGACGAGTTGCTCAAACGCGCCGCGGCGGCGCTGAAGAACGCCGTGCGCGATACCGATCTGGTGGGACGGCTGGGCGGCGACGAATTCGCCGTCGTGCTGGTGAACACCGCGTGGCAGGACGGCGCGCGGCGCATTCGTACCCTGCAATGGCTGCTCGACGGCGCCGGCGTCGTCTATCGCGGCCATGATATCCCGCTGCGGATCAGCCTCGGCGTGGAGCCGTACGGTCCGCAGGATACGGTGATCGACCTGATCTACCGGGCGGATATGGCCATGTACTACAACAAGCGCCGCAAGCACGTGCCCGCGGTATTCACCGCGGCGGAATAGCGCCGCCGCCGGCGCTCCGGAACCGGGCCCGGCATCCCCAACGGTCGAATCGAAAACGGGCGGCCCAAAGAGCCGCCCGTTTCGGGTCCGACCGATCCCGGCATCAACCGTTCGGAAGCGCCGCCTGCTGCACCGAACAGCCCGCCGCGGTTGCCGCGCAGGGCCGCCGGGCGAGGAGGCCGTCGCCACGGAAGCGGAGCAGCCGCTGCTGCGCCCGCAGCATTGCCGCATCGATCGCGGGCGCATGCGGCGCCGCTGCCATGATGGAAGAAATATCGGACCCGATGGGTGCCGTGCGCGCCGCGGCGATGGGCCATGCGGTCGCCCGGCGGGCGTTCCCGAGGGTCAGCACCGGCTGCCAGTCGTTCCCGGCGGCCGCCTGAACGTCAGCCTTGCCGGCCGTCGCGCCGGACGATCCGGCCTGCGGCGAAATGTCGGCAAGCTGGACAATCCCGGGACCGGACGCCGGCGCGGCGATCCGGGTGTCGACGGGCTGTGGCGCGGGCTCCGCGGCGGTCTGTACCGCCGGTTCCGGGGCCGGCTCGCCGGGATAGTCGGACACGCGCGCCGCCAGTGCGAATGCCGACGGCTTGCCCTTTTCGGTCGGGCCCTGGCAGATCAACTCGCCCTTCGCCACGCGCCAAATGGCGCAGTCCTCCTGGGCGACGGCCGACAGCGCATGGTCGCCGACCGTTTTTCCTGTTCCGAACAGAGACGCCCCGTCGAGGAGATAGGCGATGGCGGTGAATGCCGGCGGCAACCCGCAGCCGCCGAGCATAAGCGGCAAAACCGCAACGATCAGAAAGCGTCGCATCGTTCCCTCCCCCCGATGGGCAACAGCGCGTCGAGCGCAGTATCGACGATGGCACGCGAGGTGGAAACAAAATATTAAGGAAAATACGGACATTGCGACCAATTTGCCGTCAAATCGCCCGTAATCTCACCCTTTTTTCGCCGGCGGAAGGACCCGGATGTTGAGCTCCAGCAGCCGTTCGGCGGGCACCGGGGCCGGGGCCTGCATCATCAGGTCCTGCGCCTGCTGGGTCATGGGGAACAGGGTCACCTCGCGGATGTTCTGCTCGCCCGCCAGCAGCATGACGATCCGGTCGATCCCGGGCGCCGAGCCGCCGTGGGGCGGTGCGCCGTACCTGAACGCGCTCAGCATGCCGCCGAACCGGCTCTCCACCTCCTCGCGGCTGTAACCGGCGATGGCGAAGGCCTTATACATGATCTCGGGAAGATGGTTGCGGATGGCCCCCGACGAAAGCTCGATCCCGTTGCACACGATATCGTACTGGTAGGCATTGATCTTCAGCGGATCCATGGTCTCAAGCGCCTCCAGCCCGCCCTGCGGCATGGAGAACGGATTGTGGCTGAACCCGATCTTTCCGGTCTTCTCGTCGCGCTCGTACATGGGATAGTCGACGATCCAGCAGAAGTCGAACCGGGCCTCGTCGATCAGCGCCAGCTCGTCGCCGAGGCGCGTGCGCGCCAGTCCGGCGAAGCGCGCCGCCTTCGCCTCCTCGCCGCAGACGAAGAACACCGCATCGCCGTCGCCCGCGCCGGTGGCCTGTCCGAGTTGCGCCATGCGCGATGCATCGAGGAAGCGGGCGATGGGCCCCTTCGCCTCGCCCCCCTCGAACACGATATAGCCGAGCCCGCCCGCGCCTTCCGCCCGCGCCCATTCGTTCAGCTTGTCGAAGAAACTGCGCGGACGCGACGCCGCGCCGGGCGCACGGATGGCGCGCACCACCGAGCCCTTTTCGATGGCGCCGGCGAAGATCTTGAAATCGGTGCCGCGCCAGACGTCGGTGGCCTCGACGATCACCAGCGGGTTGCGCAGATCCGGCTTGTCGTTGCCGTACTTCAGCACGGACTCGTCGAACGGGATGCGCGGAAACGGCGGCGGCGTTACCGGCCGGCCGTCGGCGAACTCCTCGAACACGCCGTGCAGCACCGGCTCCAGCGCGGCGAAAACGTCTTCCTGGGTGACGAAGGACATCTCCACGTCGAGCTGGTAGAACTCGCCGGGCGAGCGGTCGGCGCGCGCGTCCTCGTCGCGGAAGCAGGGCGCGATCTGGAAATAGCGGTCGAAGCCCGCGACCATGATGAGCTGCTTGAACTGTTGTGGCGCCTGCGGCAGGGCGTAGAAATGCCCCGGATGCAGCCGGCTGGGCACGAGAAAGTCGCGCGCGCCCTCGGGCGAGGATGAGGTAAGGATCGGGGTCTGGAACTCGAAGAAGCCCTGGTCGATCATGCGCCGGCGGATGGACGAGATCACCGCCGAGCGCAGCATGATATTGCGATGGACGCGTTCGCGCCGGAGATCGAGGAACCGGTAGCGCAGCCGCACCTCCTCGCCGTAGTCCTCTTCGCCGTTGACCTGCAGCGGCAGCGTTTCGGCCGGGCCGAGAAGTTCGAATTCGTCGATGCGCAGCTCCACCTCGCCCGTGGGCAGGCCGGGATTTACCGTCTCGGCGCTGCGCCGCACCGCCCGGCCGGTGACGCAGATCACCGTCTCCACCCGCGCGCCTTCGATGGAGGCGAAAAGCGGGCTGGACGAATCGACCACGCACTGGGTGATGCCGTAATGGTCGCGCAGGTCGACGAACAGCAGGTTGCCGTGGTCGCGCTTGCGGTGAATCCAGCCGGACAGCCGCACGGCCTGGCCCGCATGCTCGGGCCGAAGCGCGCCGCAGGTATGGGTACGATAGCGATGCATGAAAGCGTCCATGGAGCGGAAAACAGGGGATGCGGCCGGCCTCTCGCCCTCCTCCGCGGACGGCGGGCGGCGAAGGGGCCGCAGGCCAGCGCAAAGGGCACGGAACGGCCGCCCGTGTCAAGCTTCGAGGGGGAGATAACCGCCGTTTCCGGCCCTGCCGGACCGTTCCGGCCGGCCGGCCGCGGTGGCTCGCTTCCGCCCGCCGGGGTTTTTGTGTATAGCACGCCCATGACCACGATCACCGACAATAGCGGCCTTGCGGCCTTCTGTGCCCGCGTCGCCGACACCGCCTTCATCACGGTCGATACCGAGTTCATCCGCGACAAGACCTACTGGCCGCGGCTGTGCCTGATCCAGATTGCCGGACCGGACGAGGCGGTGGCGATCGACACGCTGGCGCCGGGGATCGACCTCGCGCCGGTGTTCGACCTGATGGCCAAGCCCGACCTGATGAAGGTGTTTCACGCCGCGCGTCAGGATTTCGAGATCTTCTACCAGCTCGCCGGCCGGCTTCCGGAGCCGGTGTTCGATACCCAGGTCTCGGCCATGGTGTGCGGCTTCGGCGACGCGGTGAGCTACGAGAACCTGGTGGCCAAGCTGGCGCGCAAGCGCATCGACAAGACCATGCGCTTCACCGACTGGGAGCGACGGCCATTGTCGCCGAAGCAGATCGACTACGCGCTCGCCGACGTCACCCACCTGCGCACGATCTACGAGAAGCTGAAGGCGCGCATCGAACGCACCGGCCGCGCCGCCTGGGTGGCAGAGGAAATGGTGGCGCTGAGCAACCCGGCGCAGTACCGCACCGACGGGCAAGAGGCATGGCGCCGGCTCAAGGTGCGCTCCAACAAGCCGCGCTTCCTCGCCATCCTGCGCGAGCTGGCGCGGTGGCGCGAGGAGGAGGCGCAGCGGAGAAACGTGCCGCGCAACCGGGTGCTGCGCGACGACGCCCTGCTCGACGTCGCGGCGCATGCGCCGGACACCGCCCCCGAGCTTTCCGGGCTGCGCAGCTTGCGCGGCGGCCAGGCCGGCGGCTCCATGGGCGAGGCGATTCTCGCCGCCATCGCCCGTGGCAAGGCGGTCCCCGAGGCCGAGTGTCCCGTCCCGCCGCGCCTGCGCGACGGCATGCCGAAGGCAGGACCCGCGGCCGACCTGCTGAAGGTGCTGCTCAAGATGAAAAGCGACGCCCACGACGTGGCGCAGAAGCTGATCGCCAACTCGGAGGACATCGAGGCCATCGCTGCCGACGACGACGCCGACGTGGCCGCCATGCACGGCTGGCGGCGCGAGCTGTTCGGCGAGGACGCACTGAAGCTCAAGCACGGGCGGCTGGCGCTGACCACCGAAGGCGGCAAGGTGCGGCTCGTGCCGCTGAACGGCGTGGAGTGAGCGGCGGCCCGCCCTCTACCCATCCCCCTCCAGCACGCGGCGGGCCAGCGGTACCGTGACGGTGCGCCGCTCCGCCAGCGCCATGCGGTCGAGCGCCGCCACCGTGCGGCGGGCGGCGTCGAACGAGCGCTCCATGCGCGCCAGCATGTAGGCGATCACCTCGCGCCCCACCGCGATCTGGCGGTCGGCGAACAGCTTGACCATCACCGCCTCCATCAGCGCGTCGTCGGGCGCGCCGATGGCGGCCACCGGCGCGGCCCTGAGGCGCGAATCGAGGTCGGCGAGGCGCAGGCCCCAGCGCGCCGGCGCTTCCCTCGCCGTCAGCAGCAGGCTGCCGCCGTGGGCCGCCAGATGATTGTAGAGATGCAGCAGGGACTCGGGGTCGGCCACGGCCGCGTCGTCCACCACCGCGTGGGAGGCGCCCGCCAGCAGGATGTCGGTTTCGCCGGTAACCGCGCGGCCCGCAATCATCGCCGCGCCGGAACGCACCCGCCACACATGCGCCAGATGGGTCTTGCCGCACCCCCCCGGCCCGGCCAGCGCCAGCGCCGGACCCGGCCAGCCCGGCCAGCGGTCGATCCACGCCACCGCCGCCTCGTTGCACGGGGCGACGAGAAAATCCTCGCGCCCCAGCGCCGGGAGATGCGGCAGGTCGAGGGCAAGCTGGCCGCGAGGACGACTCATGGCCGGCTCATGTGCCCGGCCCGTCGTCACCGCGGTAGGCGTCGCTCGCCACCCAGCGGGCGACGGCGAAACGGGACAGCACGCCGATCACCGCGGCCGCCGGCACCGCCAGCAGCAGGCCGGTGAAACCCGCCAGCGCCCCGCCCGCCAGCAGGGCGAAGATGGTCCAGACCGGGTGCAGCCCGACCCGGCTGCCCACCAGCTTCGGGGTGAGGAAGTTGCCTTCGATCGCCTGACCGGCGAGGAACACGCCGGCGACCGCGGCCACCTGCCAGGCGAAACCGAACTGCACCAGCGCCACGCCGATACCCACCGCGAATCCGACCAGCGTGCCGAAGACGGGCACGAACGAGATGAGCCCGGTGGCCAGTCCGATAACCAGCCCGAAGTCCAGCCGCACCAGCCCGAGCCCAAGCGCATAGAAGACGCCCAGCACCAGGCACACGGTGAGCTGACCGCGCACGAAACCCGACAGTACGCGGTCCACGGCCGCCAGCTGCGCGCGGATGACCGGCGCATGGTCGCGCGGCAGCCAGTCATCGACGACCGCGACGATGCCGTCCCAGTCGCGCAGCAGGTAGAATGCCACAAGCGGCGTGATGAACAGCAGCGAGAGCAGATTGAAGAACGCGACGCCGCCGCCCCACAACCCGCCCAGGGTGCGCCCGACCCAGGCCAGTGCGTCGGGGCCGGCGACGCTGCCGATCCTGGCACGCAGCGCCGCAATGTCCTCGGCCGACAGATGCGCCCTGGCGAGATCGAGCAGACCCATGGCCTGGCCGCGCAGCAGCTCGAAGTAGCGCGGCACACGGGCGGCGAAATCCATGATCTGCGCCTGCAGCAGCGGCACCAGCAGCAGCACGGCAAGCACCACGACGAGAATGCTGGTCGCCGCAATCAGGGTCGCGGCAAGCCAGCGGGGCACGCCGCGACGTTCCAGCGCATCGGCCCAGGGATCGAACAGGTAGGCCAGCGCGAAGCCGACAACGAAGGGCAGCAGCACCGCGCTGACGGCCCACAGCGCTGCCACGAACGCGGCGACGCCCGCCGCGGTCCAGATGACGCGTCGCTCCGCGGTCATGGACCGTCTCCTGCGGTACGGGCTTCCAGGCGGAACCATTGCACCAGATAGGCGCCGCCCGACAGCACCGTGGTCCCCCCCGCCAGCCAGACCAGCGCGTCGCGTATCATGCCGGGCCCGGCGCCGACGCCAAGTTCGCCCAGCACCACCGCCACCAGGGCGATCTGCGCCGCCGTGTTCACCTTGCTCACCACCAGCGGCCGCATCCGCACCGACTGGCTGGAAATGTGCAGCAGGATGACGCCGCCGATGATGACCACGTCGCGGAACGCCACCAGGATCACCAGCCAGGTAGGAAGATGGCCGGTGTAGCCGAGGGTAACGCAGACCCCCACCAGCAGCGCCTTGTCGGCCAGCGGATCGAGATAGGCGCCGAGCGTCGAGGTCTGGCCGAACTTCTTGGCGAGGAAACCGTCCACCGCATCGGAAACGCCGGCGGCCACGAACAGCCAGAAGGACGCGGCGTACAACCCGCTGAGAATCAGGTAGATGGCGAGCGGCACCGCGAGCAGCCGCGCCAGCGATATGAGGTTGGGCAGGCTCACGGGTCCGCGGCGCCCGCTGGCGCGCCGGCGGCAGGTGCCGCCGGGCGGACGCGCAATACCCACGACAGCGGTCCGCGTGCCAGATCCAGATCGCGCTGCGCCAGCGCCAGGGCAAGCTGCTCCTCGTCGCCCAGAAAAGTGAGCCGCAAGCTGGCCTCGCCGCGCGAAAGCTGCATCAGTTCGCTTTTCTCGATGAAGGCGATCCCCTCCAGCGCGCGGTTGATGCGTACCCAGTCGTCGATGCCGCGGAGCGGCGCCAGCACCACGAGGTAACGGCGCTCGTCGAAACGGATCAGGTTGTCCCGCTTCCAGTTTTCCTCGACCTCGTCACGCACCTTTGCGGCGGCACGCTTCAGCAGGGCCGCTTCGCTCTCTCCCGCCTCGCCGGCGATCGTGAGCACCAGCGTGCGTTCGCGCGCCGCGCCCGCGAACTGCGAGAGGGTGACTTCCACCAGCGGCGCCGCCCCGGCACGCGTTCCCGGCACCGCATAGGCAAGCAGCGCGCCGCCCGCCCCGTACCGACGCGCGATGGCCGCGATGCGCGCCTCGTCGCCCGCAAGCGCCTGTTCCGGTCCGATGTCGGCGATGTCCGCCAGGTCTCCCTCGGGCACCGCCAGCGGCACCAGCGTATCGGACGGCGGCAATCCCTGCCAGGCATGCAGCCAGCCGTTCACCTCGTCCCACAGCGACAGCGCCCCGGCGCGCCGATAGACCGGCAGCACGACCAGCAGCTTGCTTTGCGTCAGGGCGAACCGCACCCCGGCGGTGCGCAGCAGGCTCAGCACCGTCTCGCGCCGGAAGCGCACCTTGAGATCGGCGATGTAGCGCACCGGCGAGGTCTTTTCCCGCTCCACCTCGAAATCCTGCACAAGCTGGGCGATTCCGTCGCCCGACGGGGCGGGCACCGCCTTGCGGTCGGCGCGCGGCACCAGCCGCGCCACAAGACGCTGGAACGCCTGCGCCTGCCCGTCGGCGAGCGCGAGGTCGCGCGCCTTGGCGGCCGATTCGGCCGACCAGTCTACGTGCACGCTATCGACCGTGAAAACCGGGTCATCCTCGGCACGCGCATCGACGACCGCCAGCGCTGCCAGCAGGCCGAGCGCGAGCGCCACCACCCCGCCTCCCGGCATGCACCGTGCCTGCACGCCGCAAGCGAGTCGGGCCGTTGCAAACCGGCGGGGATCAAGTATGTTCGCGAGGAGCCGCACGGCGGGCATGGCGCGAGATTACCGGTTTTCCGGCAGGCGAGGAAGCGATTAGCGGGCGCACGTACAGGGATGCCGGGGTGGACGTGGATGCCGCCGCCGCGCTGGTTGAAGCCATCAAGCCACACGTGCGCGCGACCGGGCGCCCGGGCGCCGATGTGGAGATCGGCGGTTTCGGCGGATTCTTCGATCTTGCCGCCACCGGCTATCGCGATCCGGTGCTGGTGGCCTCCACCGACGGGGTGGGAACCAAGCTGAAGGTGGCCCTGGCGACTGGCCGCCATGACGGCGTCGGTATCGACCTCGTCGCCATGTGCGTCAACGACCTGGTGGTGCAGGGCGCCGAGCCGCTGTTCTTCCTCGATTATTTCGCCACCGGGCGGCTGGACGCGGTGCGCGCCGAGACGGTGATCGCCGGCATCGCGCGCGGCTGCCGCATCGCCGGCTGCGCGCTGATCGGCGGCGAGACCGCCGAGATGCCCGGCATGTATTCCGACCAGGACTACGACCTCGCCGGCTTCGCCGTCGGCGCGGTGGAACGCAACCAGACGCTGACCGGCGCGACCATCCGGCCGGGCGACACGGTGCTCGGCCTCGCCTCGTCCGGCGTGCATTCCAACGGCTTCTCGCTCGTGCGGCGCATCGTCGCCGATTCGGGGCTGGGCTATGACGCGCCCGCTCCCTTCGCCGGCATGTCGCTGGGCGAGGCGCTGCTGGCACCCACCCGCATCTACGTCAAGCCATGCCTCGCCGCGCACAGGGCCGGGCTGCTGCGAGGTCTGGCGCACATCACCGGCGGCGGACTGATCGATAACATTCCGCGCATCCTGCCCGACGGGATGGGGGTACGGCTCGACGCCGGCGCCTGGTCGCTCCCGCCCGTCTTCCGCTGGCTCGCGAGGGCGGGCGGCGTCGCCCCGGCAGAGCTCGCGCGCACCTTCAACTGCGGCGTCGGCATGGTGGCCGTGACGGCGCCCGCCGATGCCGATGCGGCGGCGAAGATACTGCGCGAAAACGGCGAGACCGTGTTTTCCATCGGCACCGTGGTCGCCGACCCGGACGGCCATGTGGCCATCGACGGGATGGAGGACGCATGGCGCGCCTGATGGCCGCCGTGCTCATCTCCGGGCGCGGCACCAACCTGCAGGCGCTGATCGACGACTGCGCGCGTTCGGACGCGCCGGCCGGGATCGCCCTGGTGCTGTCGAACGTAGCGGGCGCGGCGGGGCTCGCCCGTGCCGAGGCCGCCGGGATCGCCACCGTTACGGTGGACCATAAGGGCTTTCCGTCGCGCGAGGCGTTCGAGGACGCGATCAGCGAGCGGCTGGACGCGGCCGGGGCGGAGATTGTCTGCCTCGCCGGGTTCATGCGGCTGCTCACCGCCTCGTTCGTCGAGCGCTGGCGCGACCGGCTGATCAATATTCACCCGTCGCTGCTGCCGTCCTATCGAGGGCTCGACACCCATGCGCGGGCCATCGCCGACGGGGTCCGTTTCGCGGGCTGCACGGTGCATTTCGTGCGCGCCGAGATGGACGCAGGGCCGATTATCGTGCAGGCGGCGGTGCCGGTGCTGGCGGACGACACCGCGGACAGTCTTGCCGCCCGCGTGCTGCGGGCGGAGCACCGCTGCTATCCCCTCGCACTGCGCCTGATCGCCGCCGGCAGGGTCCGCGTGGACGGGGCGCGGGTCATCGTCGAGGGCGCCGGGGCGCCGGGCGCCATCCTGCTCAACCCCGACGACGGCCGCGGCTGAGGGCATTCCCGAGCGACGTACCCTACCCGACTATTGCACCGGGTTTTCCGGATGCGGAAATTGCGCTATAGGGCTATAGGAATGTCACATTGCGCTTCAACGAGAGAAACGCCTCATGGCCGTTAACATGGATGAAATGACCGAGCGCGCACGCGCCGGCTGGCACAGCTTCTCCTGGCTGCTCGGACTGTCCACCGCAGGGATCGTGATCGCGCTCCTGCTGATGGCGGCCTTCCTTCTGTGATCCGCTTCGCCTGACGCTGGCTCAGCCGACGATCTCGATCTGGCTGAAGAAGAAGGAAATCTCCAGCGGCGCCGTTTCGGGCGCGTCGGAGCCGTGCACCGAATTGGCCTCGATGGATTCGCCGAACTCGGCGCGGATGGTGCCCTCGGCCGCATTGGTCGGGTTGGTGGCGCCCATGACCTCGCGATTCCTGGCTATGGCCCCCTCGCCTTCCAGCACCTGGACCACGACCGGCCCCGAGCACATGAAGGTGCAGAGATCCTTGAAAAAAGCCCGTTCGGCATGAACGGCGTAGAACGCCTCCGCCTGTTCGCGGGTCAGGCGAATGCGCTTCTGCGCCACGACGCGCAGCCCTGCCGCCTCGAACTTGGCATTGATCTGCCCGGTGATATTGCGGCGGGTGGCGTCCGGCTTGATGATCGATAACGTGCGCTCGATGGCCATGGGCCCCGAATCCTTTGTAATCCCGGAAGGCGCGGCCTTATATACGCTTCCCGTGCCGGCGGCAACCGGCTCGTGGTTGTGGCCACGCCCCCCGGCGGATCATGCTTGAAATCGGCGATCTTACCTATCGTATCGGCGGGCGCGCCATACTGGACGGCGCCAGCGCCCGGATTCCCGCCGATGCCCGGGTCGGGCTGGTGGGGCGCAACGGTGCGGGAAAATCCACGCTGCTGCGCCTGATTTCGGGCGAATCGCACGCCGACGGCGGCGAAATCGGCGTGCCGGCCCGCGCCCGGATCGGCGTCATGGCACAGAAGCCGCCGTCGGGCGGGGAAACCGCGCTGGAAGCGGTCCTGGCCGCCGATACCGAGCGCAGCGCGCTGCTGGCCGAGGCCGAGACCGCCAGCGATCCGGACCGCATCGCCACCATCCACACGCGGCTTGCCGACATCGGCGCCGAGGCCGCGCCGGCGCGCGCCGCGTCCATCCTCGCCGGGCTCGGCTTCGACAGCGCCATGCAGGACACGCCATGCGCGGCGCTGTCGGGCGGCTGGCGCATGCGCGTGGCGCTGGCCGCCGTGCTGTTCGTGCGCGCCGATATCCTACTGCTCGACGAGCCGAGCAACCATCTGGATCTGGAAAGCGCGCTGTGGCTGGAAGGGTTCCTCAGGCGCGTGCCGGGCACGCTGGTGCTGGTCAGCCACGACCGCGAGCTGCTCGACCGGGTCACCGACCGCACGCTGCATCTCGACGCCGGCAAGCTGACCCTCTACGCGGGGAGCTTCAGCACCTTCGAGCGTACCATGCGCGAGCGCCGTCTGGCGGCCGAGCGCGCTGCCGCGGCCCTGGCCGAGCGGCGCGCCCGCATGCAGGCCTTCGTCGAGCGCTTTCGCGCCAAGGCCACCAAGGCGCGCCAGGCGCAGAGCCGGCTCAAGGCGCTGGAGCGCATGGGGCCGGTGGAACCGGTGCTCGATCCCGCCGCCTCGGTCTCCATCGACTTTCCCGATCCGGGACCGCTGGCCCCTCCCATCGTGGTGCTGGAGAAGGCCGCGGTCGGCTACGGCGACAATCCGCCGGTGCTGGCCGGGGTGGAGATGCGCATCGACATGGACGACCGCATCGCGCTGGTCGGGCGCAACGGCAATGGCAAGACCACGCTGGCGCGACTGATCGCCGGGCGGCTGGACGCGGCCAGCGGTGCGGTGCGCCGCCACAGCAAGCTGCGCATCGGCTATTTCGCCCAGCACCAGGCGGACGAGCTGGTGCCGGCGCGCTCCGCCTTCGCCCACCTGGCGGCGCTCGAACCGACCATGCCGCCCGAGCGGCTGCGCGCCCATCTGGGCCGGTTCGGCTTTTCCGGCCCGAAGGCGGACGTCCCCGTCGAAGGGCTGTCGGGCGGCGAGGTGGCGCGGCTGATGCTGGCCCTTGTCAGCCGCAGCGCGCCGCACCTGCTGGTCCTCGACGAGCCCACCAACCACCTGGACATCGAGACGCGCGATTCGTTCGCCGAGGCCATCGGCGCCTTTCCCGGCGCGGTGGTTCTGATCACCCACGACGCCCACCTGATCGATCTGTGCGCCGACCGGCTCTACCTGGTGGCGGACGGGCGCTGTACCCCCTTCGACGGCGACATCGCCGACTATCGCGAGCGGGTCCTGGCGGAGGAGCGCAGCCGGACGCGCGGCGCGCGGAGCGAGACGTCGGCGCCGCACAGCGCCGCGGCGCGCAAGGAAGCGCGGCGGGCGGCGGCCGCCAGCCGCGAGGCGCTCTCCGGCCTGCGCCAGGCGGCACGGCGGGCCGAAGCGGCCCTCGAAAAGCTGGCCTCCGAGCGCGCCGAGGTAGAGGCCGCGCTGGCCGACCCGACCCTCTACGACGGCCCGTCCGACCGGGTCCAGGCGCTGCTCAGGCGCCAGGGCGAGATCGTCCGGCGCACCGAACAGGCGGAAGCCGACTGGCTGGCCGCCCACGAGGCGCTGGAGCGGACCGCCGGCTGACGCCGCGACGGTTTGACCTGTCCGCGGCACTGGACGGGGCGCGCCCGGCGCGGGATGCTTGCGGCGGGCGCGCGCTGGATAACGCCCTTGAGACGGGAGACCGGTCGGATGGCAGGGACACGGACCGCCGCGGCATCGCCCGCCGGCACCGCGCGCATCAACTGGCAGTACCTGTGGGGATGCGCCGCCGCACTGGCGGCGACGGTCGCGGTGGTGAAAAGCGACAGCCACTGGGCGCTCAACTTCTTCCACGTCATCACCGGGCTTCTGTGGACCGGCATCGACCTGTTCATGGGTTTCATTATCGGGCCGATCCTGCGCCATCTCGACCTGCCGGCACGCCGCGCCGTCGTCACCCGCCTGTCGCCGCGCCTGCTGTTCCTGATGCCGACGCTGGCCACCATGGCGACGGTGGCAGGCATAGAGCTCGCCGAGCGCGGCGGCTATTTCGATCTTCCCTGGCCCGCGTTCGGCTGGGTGCTGGCGTCGCTGATCGTGGTCGCCGTCCTCACCGTGCAGGGGTTCGGCGTGCTGACGCCCATCAACGTCATCGTGTTCCTGGAGATCCGCAAGCCGGAACCCGACATGTCCCGCGCCAGCCGACTGATGCGCATCTATTTCCGCACGGTCGCCTCGCAAGGGCTGATGCAGGTGGCCGTCATCCTGATCATGGCCCGCTTCGTCACCGGGCTTTAGGGCGCGAGCGCTCAGCCGGCCCCGTTCCTCTTCTCCCAGCCGCCGCGCTCTGTCTGCTGCCAGTAGGCGAGATCGAAGCCGGCATCCCTGTAGGCGCGCCAGCGCCCGCGCGCCGCTTCCACCGCCGCCGGGTCATTGCCGTTGAACATCTCGATGCAGCGCTCATAGCGGGCGGGGTCGCCCGCTTCGGCGCCATCGGTCAGGACGAGCACCTGTGCGCCGTTGGGATTTTCGTCCCTGTCGGTGAGCCAGACGGGCTGGTCCGCGGCCTCGCCCTCGCGCGCCGTGCCGTGGGGCAGGAACGAGGCCGGGTCATAGGTCCACAGCGCGGCGTTGAGAAAGGCCACCCGCTCGGACGAACCCGCGCGCACCACCGCCCGCTTGCCCGCCGCCAGAACCTTTTCCAGCAGCTTGGGCAGCGCCCGCTCCAGCGGCAGGCGGGTCAGGTGGTAGAAGCCGATCTCGGTCACCGCGCCGGAATTTCCCTTCGCTCGCTATCCCCGCTCGTAATGGTCCGCCACCAGCCGGTCGAGCAGGCGCACGCCGAAGGCGGTGCCGCCCTTGGGCACGACCGGCGCGTCCTTGGCGGACCACGCCACGCCGGCGATGTCGAGATGCGCCCACTTCACCCCGTCCTGCACGAAACGCTGCAGGATCTGCGCCGCCGTGACGGAGCCGGCATCGCGCCCGCCCACGTTTTTCATGTCGGCGATGTCGGAGCGCACCTGCTTGTCGTACTCGGCTCCCAGCGGCATGCGCCACAGGGGTTCGCCCACCGCCTTGCCGGCGGCGAGAAGCTGGTCGGCCAGCCGGTCGTCATTGGCGAACAGACCGGCATGGTGATGTCCGAGCGAGATAATGATGGCGCCGGTCAGCGTGGCGAGATCGATCATGGCGCGCGGCTTGAATTTTTGCTGGCACCACCACATGGCATCGGCCAGCACCAGCCGGCCCTCGGCGTCGGTATTGATCACCTCGATGGTCTGGCCCGACATGGTGGTTACCACGTCTCCCGGCCGCTGGGCAGTGCCCGACGGCATGTTCTCCACCAGCCCGATCACGCCGACGGCGTTGACCCGGGCCTTGCGCGCCGCCAGCGCCCGCATCAGCCCGACCACGACACCGGCGCCGGCCATGTCCCACTTCATGTCTTCCATGCTTTGCGACGGCTTGATGGAGATACCGCCGGTATCGAACGTCACCCCCTTGCCGACGAAGGCGATGGGCCGCTTGTCCTTCGCCCGGGGATTGCCGTCCCAGCGCATGGCGACGACGCGCGGCTCGTTGGCGCTGCCCTGGGCGACGCCGAGCAGCGCCCCCATGCCGAGCCTGCGCATGGCCGCAGGCTCCAGCACCTCCACCTTGACGCCCAGCTTGCCGAGCGTCCGCGCCTGGGCGGCGAAGCTGACCGGGTAGATCACGTTGGCGGGTTCGGACACCAGGTCGCGGGTCATGAAGACCCCCTGGGCCACCCGGCTCATGGGCTGGAAGGCCTTCTTCGCCGCCGCCTCGTAACGGGTCATCACGGCGATGTCCTTGAGCGCGGGCCTGTCCTCGGGCTTCTCGCGGGTGCGGTACTTGTCGAAACGATAGCCGCGCAGCAGCGCACCGTAGGCGAGGTTCGCGGCGAACGCCGCGCCGGTGATGCCCGCCCCCTTGATGGAGTCGGCAACGACGGCCGCGCTTTCGTCGCCACTGCCGCCGAGCGCAGCCACGATGGTGCCGCCGGCGTTCTGTGCGCCGAGCGCATCCAGCTGCTTCGCCGCGCCCAGCCCCACAAGCAGGATGCGGCTGGCCTTGAGACCGGCCGGCGCAACGATTTCCAGCGTCTGGCCGCTCGCGCCCGTGAACCGGCTCGCCGCCACCGCCCGCCCGATCGCGCCGCCGCTGTCCCTGTCGATCCGGTCGGCGCCGGGCGCGAGATGGCGGCCTTCGGTCACGAACAGGCAGAGCGCTCCGGGACGGTCAAGCGAGACGGACGACAAAGCGACACGCATCTGGTTCCTCCTAGTGGACAATTTGTTTCAATTTAACAGCCGGACCGGCAAAAGAAAGGGTCGGCGGATGGCGGGAATAGTGGAGGCAGCTTATACCGGCGGTTGGCCCGACTCGTGGCGGTTGCTAAGCTGATCGCGCCGCGGCGTCGCCGCACGCCGGGACGGGCTGCGGCTTCCAGCGCGACGCGGAGCGATGACGGCCATTCTCGATGCCCTGACGCCAGCACTCGCGCAGATCGCCGGTCTCGGCGCGTTGCTCGTGGTGGTAGCGGGATTCGGAGCGCTTGGCGCCTGGGTCACCGGCCGGCGACGGATCGCCGAGGCCGATCCGGTCTATGGCTGGGCCCTGATCATTGCCCTGTTTACCGGCGTGGGCGTTCTGCGCGTGGTGCCCTTCACGGTCATCGCCGTTGCCGCGCTGGCCTTGGCTGTGGCTGCCGTTGCGGGGCTCGCCGTTCGCCGGCGCGCGCCGGTGACACCGGCACTGCTGCGCATCACCGTGCTGACGCTGCCGCTTGTCCTGACGGTCGCCGCCATGCAGCCCTCACAGTGGGACGAGTTCGCAAACTGGCTGCCGAACGCCCGCTATCTGGTGGAGATCGATGGCTTTCCCGGCCTTGGCCTGCCGCCGGACCCGTCGTCCTATCCCGCCTACCCGTATGGCCTGCCCCTGGTGATATACCTGGTCAGCCGCATCGCCGGCCACCTCGTGGAAAACGCCGCGGCCCTGTTCAATCTGTTCCTGCTGCTCGTCCTCGGCCTGCTGGCCGTGCGCCTCGCACGCGAAGCGCTTGGCCGGACGGCGGCAGACGACGGTCACGAGGGCTGGACATGGGGCTGGTGCGCGCTGGGTGCGTTGGCGGCAATCGCGCTTAACCCCACATTCGTCACCAAGATCGCATTCACGGCCTACGCCGACACGGCTACAGCGGTCACCCTTGCCCTCGCCGCCGCGCTCGGCTGGCGGGCGCTTAACGCCCTGGCCGACGACCGAGCCGACGATGCCCGCGCGAACGCCTGGCAGATGGGACTCGCCGCCACGGCCCTTCTCGGACTTAAGCAAGTCAATCTTGTGCTGCTGGCAGCCCTGGTCGCCACGCTCGTCCTCGTGACGCTGCGCGACCCGGCACTGCGCCTGCGATCGCTTGCCCGCCTCGCGATCCCGGCCCTGGCCCTGCCGCTGGCGCTGTATCTCGCCTGGCGGTACTACGTCGTTCTGAACATCCCCCAAGGCGAATTTCCCTTCCGCCCCGTCTCGGACTGGTCCTGGGCGCTGATACCCGACGTCATGGGTCGCATGGCCCGGATCGCCTCGAAAAAGGGCGGCTATTTCGGTCTGATGATCGTCGCCACCGTCTTTGCCCTGAAAGCGCTCTGGCGGCCGCGGAGCCCGTTCGACCGGCTGGCCGTCATCGCTGGCGGTATATTTGTCGCCTATAACGGCTTCCTGCTGTTTATCTACATCGCCGCTTTCGCGCCGCACCAGGCCCTGGGCGCGCTCTCCTACTGGCGCTACAACATGCATCTTGGCGGGGTCGGCGTCGTGTTCGCGGCCTATGGCGGCGCCCTTCTGTGGCGCCGGCATGTGGCCCCGCGCTGGCGGCCGCGGCTCGGATGGCTGGCCGTTACCGTCGTTCTGGTTGCACCGGTTACCCTTGCAACCAAGATACGCTTCGACCTGAATCCGCGCTATCTGTACGCCCGATCAACCGCGGAATCGATTGCGCAAGTCCTGAATCCGTCCGACCGGCTGGTTCTGGTTGACCTGGAGGACGACGGCCAGTACCTCGTGATCATGCACTACGCTTTACACGGCTCGGCGACGCCACTGCTGCAGATCACTGCCTATTCCGGGGCGGATGCGAACGAACTGCGAGCCACCATTGAACGCGCGCACCCGAGCCATCTATGGCTCTACAGGCCGGTTCCTGCGATAGAGGCGGCTCTGGACGTGCGGCTCGCGCCGGGCTCGTCGTACCTGCTCAGGCGCGACGACGGTGGCTGGACGTCCGTGCAGGCGTGGCCGCATCCGGCGCGCCGCCGATAGCCGCGAACGGTAGGTTCATGTCATCCCGCATCGCCGTCCTCGTCCCCTGCCGCAACGAGGAAGCCGCCGTCGCCGAAGTCGTCCGCGCCTTCCGCGCCGTGCTCCCGGACTCGACCATCTATGTCTATGACAACAATTCGACCGACCGCACCGCCGAACTTGCCGCAACGGCGGGGGCGGTGGTCCGGCGCGAGCCGATGCCGGGCAAGGGCAATGTCGTCCGCCGCATGTTCGCTGACATCGACGCCGACATCTACCTGATGGTCGACGGCGACGGCACCTATGACGCAGCCGTTGCCGCGGCGATGGTGCGCCGGCTGGAAGAGGACAATCTGGACATGGTGGTCGGAACCCGAACGCCGGTGGGACCCGACGACGCCTTCCGCCCCGGCCACCGCATGGGGAACCTGACGCTGACCCGTTTCGTCGGCTGGCTGTTCGGACCGCGCTTCACCGACATTTTCTCGGGCTACCGCGCGTTTTCGCGCCGGTTCGTAAAATCGTTCCCCGCCCTCGCCACCGGCTTCGAGGTGGAGACCGAACTCACCGTCCACGCGCTGGAACTCCGGATGCCTGTCGCCGAGGTGCCGGTGTCCTATAGCGCGCGGCGAGAAGGTTCGCAAAGCAAACTGAGTACCTGGCGCGACGGGCTGCGCATCCTTTCGGCCATACTTTTCCTGTTCAAGGAAGTTCGCCCGTTCAAGTTTTTCAGCGCCGTCGCCGCGGTCCTCGCGCTTGTCGCCGTTGTGCTGTCCTGGCCCCTGTTCGTCACCTTTTTCGAAACCGGCCTGGTTCCGCGCGTTCCGACCGCCGTTCTGGTCACCGGCATCATGGTGATGGCCTTTTTTTCGCTTGCCTGCGGCATTGTCCTCGATACGGTGAGCCGCGGACGGCGCGAATCGAAACGCATGAGATACCTCGCGTTCCCCCCGGTGCGAAATGGAACCGACCCGCACTGACCGACGATCCGAACCACGCTGACATCGTCATCAATACCGCGCCGGAGCCGTCGGGAAATGCGACGAGAAATGCAATACGTCCGACCACCCATCGAGTTGCTGCGAAAGGTCGCAACCGAAAGGTCGAGCGACATCGCGCTGGACGTGTACTGCGCCTCGAACTTCCTGTTTCGCGAATTCTTCTGGCTTCGGCTGTGGATGCTTAGCCTGCTCATCCGGCGCCAATCCGGCGGGCCTTGCGACGTGTGCCTCGATTTCGGCGGCGGTAGCGGGGTATTCGCACCGACGCTGGTAACCGGGTTCCGTCACGTCCGGTCGATCGATCAGAACACGCGCGAGGCCGAGGCCGTCAAGTCCGCTCTCGCGCTCGACACGCTGTCGCTGGTATCCACCGATATTGCCGCTTTCGAATTCGCACCCCGGTCCTTCGACGCGGTCGTTGCCGCGGATGTCCTGGAACATTTCCGCGACCTCGAACTGCCGGTTTCCAGGATCCGCCGCTGGCTCAAGCCGGGCGGCTATCTCTATACCTCGCTGCCGACGGAAAACCTCGCCTACCGTCTGCTGCGACTCGTCTTCGGGAAGAAAAAACCGGAAGACCACTACCATGACGCCGCCACGGTCGAAGCGTTCCTGCGCCGTTCCGGATTCCGCAAGGTGCGTGGGCTATACCATCCGCTGTTCGTACCCGTGTTCCCGCTGTTCCGCATCAGCGCATGGGAAAACTGCAATGACGATTAGGGGCTTCCGGCAACGGGACCGCCGCCTTGCGGCGTGCGACATCGCCGCCCCGGCTGGCCGGGGTCCGCAGCGGCTCTTTCGCAAGACAGCCGGGAACGGACTGACTATAGTTGCGCCGTGAATCGCATCGATCGATATATTATCCGCCAGCTCGTCGTCGCGACGCTGTTCGTCGCGGTCACACTGAGTTGCGTCGTGTGGCTGACCCAGTCTCTGCGGTTCATCGAGATGATCGTCAACCGTGGGCTGTCGGCGCCGCTTTTCGTCTATTTCACCATTCTCCTGCTGCCCACCTTCCTCAGTCTGATCCTGCCCATCGCCCTGTTCGCGGCCGTGCTGTTCGTCTACAACCGGCTGCGCTCCGACAGCGAGCTGGTGGTGCTGCGCGCCGGCGGGCTGGGGCCGTTCGCCCTTGCCCGCCCGGCGCTGGTGGTGGCCGTGGGTACCGTACTGACCGGTTATGCGCTCAGTCTTTATTTCGTGCCGGCCTCGTACCGCGAGTTCAAGGACCTCCAGTTCAGCCTGCGCAATGCCTATCCGATGGTCCTGCTGCAGGAGGGAGTGTTCAACTCGGTGATGAAGGGAATCACCGTCTACGTGCGCAGCCGGACCAGCGACGGCGAATTGTACGGGATCGTGGTTCACGACGCGCGGGTGTCCAGCCGGCCGGTCACCATGATGGCCGAACGCGGGGTGATCGTGTCGGGCGCCAGGGGCCCGCGGGTGGTGATGATCAACGGCAACCGGCAGGAGGTAAGCGAAACGGACGGCAGCCTGTCTCTGCTCTATTTCGACCGCTATTCCTTCGACATCGCCGCGGCGACCGGGTCGAACGAGATCCGCTGGCGCGAGCCGCGGGAACGCTTTCTGATGGAGCTGTTGTTCGTGAATCCGGAAGACGCCTGGAACCGGGGCAAACTGCTGATGGAAGGCCACTACCGTCTGGCGCAGCCGCTTCAGCCCTTCGGCTTCGCCCTTGTTGCGCTCGCTTTCCTCCTCAGCGGCGAGTTCAATCGACGCGGCCAGACATGGCGGGTACTCGCCGCCATCGGCTTGGCGGTGATAATGGAGGTCGGACTGCTGGGCAGCAAGACTCTGGGTGAGAAGCAGGGCTGGCTGGCGCCGGCTCTCTACCTGGCGACGATCGTGCCCGCTGCCCTTGCCGTCGCCTCGCTGACGCCGCGCCGGCGCCGGCGCAGCAGCGCCGCAGCGCTGGGAAGCTAGCCGTGGCAGTACGCCTCTACCCGACCTTCGGCGGCTACGTGGGCCGCCAGTTCCTCATCTGGTGGGGGGGCATCTTCCTGGCCCTGGTCTTTCTCATCGAGCTGTTCGACGGCATCGAGATGTTGCGCCGCACCGCGCGAGAGGAAACGCTGACGTTCTGGACCCTCGTCGCCATGACCCTGTTCAAGCTGCCTCACCTGGCGGAGCAGGCCGTGCCTTTCGCCGTACTGTTCGGCGGCATGATGGCGTTCTGGCGGCTCAACCGGCATCAGGAGCTGGTGGTGGCACGGGCGTCGGGCATGTCGGCCTGGGAGTTCCTGCTGCCGGTGATGCTGATTGCGCTTGCCATCGGCGTCGTCAAGATAACCGTCTACAATCCGTTCGCATCGGCCATGCTGCTGCAGTTCGAGCGGCTGGAGGCGCAGCTCGTGCATGGCAGGTCGAGTCTTGCCGCGATCTCCGGCGATGGGCTGTGGCTGCGCCAGAGCACGGCGGACGGTCATTACATGCTGCATGCGGCGTCCATCGACCCGCAACGCATGGAACTCGGCAAGGTGCTGGTGCTGGCCTTTCGCGGCACCGACCGGTTCGCTTACCGCATAGACGCGGACCGGGCGGTCCTGGATCCCGGCGCGTGGCGGCTGGAGAATGCCCGCATCAGCCGGCCGGAGGCGCCGCCGGACCGCGAAGAGGTGTTCCGGATCGCCACGGACCTGACGCGGGAAAACATCCAGGACAGTTTCGCGACACCCGAAACCCTGTCGTTCTGGGCGATCCCCGGCTTCATCCAGGTGCTGGAACAGGCCGGGTTCTCGGCCCTGCGCCATCGGCTCTACTGGCAGTCGCAGCTCGCCGATCCGCTGCTGCTGTGCGCCATGGTACTGTTTGCCGCGGCCTTCACCCTGCGCCCGCAACGGCGCGGCGGCACAACGCTGATCATCGCCGGCGGCGTGGCAACCGGTTTCCTGATCTACTTCGCGTCCGACGTGGCGTATGCACTGGGCCTTTCCGCGCGCATCCCGGTGGCGCTCTCGGCGTGGAGCCCGGCGGTGGTCGCCTGCCTGCTGGGTGCCGCCATACTGTTCCACCTCGAAGACGGTTGACGTGCCGTGACCGGACCGAGGTTTTTCGCCATCGCCGTGGTATTATGGCTCGCGGTAGCAACCGGCACCGCATCGGCGCAACCGAAGGACGGCCCGCCGAGCCAGTTCGACCCGACCCTGCCCGTATTTTTCAAGGCGGACGAGATCCGGCACGACCGCACGCTCGGCATCGTCGTTGCGCGCGGCCACGTCGAAATCGCCCACGGCGACCGGATCCTGCTCGCCGACACGGTAAGCTACAATCAGGGCAAGGACCTGCTGACCGCGAGCGGACACATCAGCCTGCTCGAGCCTTCCGGCGACGTGATGTTCGCCGATCACCTCGAGATTACGGGCGATCTCAAGAACGGCGTGGTCGAGAACATTCGCGTCCGTCTGGCCGACAATTCGCGCTTCGCCGCGGTCGGCGGTCGGCTGACGGGGGGCAGCGTTACCGAGATGCGCAAAGGGGTCTATTCCCCGTGCGAACTGTGCGCCAAGGATCCCAGCCGCCCGCCCCTTTGGCAACTCAAGGCGCAGAAGGTGATCCACGACCGGGACCGACAAATCGTCGAATACGAAGACGCGTTCCTGGAGATGTTCGGGGTCCCCGTCGCCTATCTGCCCTACCTGTCGCACCCTGACCCGACCGTAAAACGCAAGAGCGGCTTTCTGGCCCCCAGCTACGGCAGCGAATCGACTCTCGGCCTGCTCGTCGAGGTCCCATATTACTGGAACATCGCCCCGGACAAGGACGCCACGTTCAGCCCCGTCTTCACCACCAAGGAAGGAGCGGTGCTTGCCGGCGAATACCGCCAGCGATTCACAGACGGCAAGGTGCGGGTCCAGGCATCCGCCACGCGGGGCAGCGACGAGACCGACAAGGACAGGAACCGCGGCCACCTGTTCGGCGACGCGCGCTTCGACCTGAACGACACCTGGCGCACCGGCGCCGATATCCAGGTTTCCTCGGACGATACCTACCTGCGCCGCTACCGCTATTTTTCCGGAGATACGCTGTCCAACCACCTTTTTATCGAGGGCTTCCGCGGTCGCAACTACGCCATCGCCCAGGGCTATCGCTGGCGCGGGCTCAAGTCGGACGACGACCCCGGCAATACGCCCGTCGTCGCGCCTAAGCTCAGCTATGGCTTCATCGGCGACCCCGGCCGCGCCGGTGGACACTGGAACATCGACGCCGATCTGATGGCGCTGACGCGCAGCGATGGCGCAGACAGCCGGCGGTTGTCGCTGGTGTCCGGATGGCAGCTTCCGCACATCGCGCGCACCGGCGAGGTTTACAACCTCTACGCCACGCTGCAGACGGATGCCTATTGGGTCAACGGCGTGCAGGAAACCGACCACGAGGCAGGCGACACCTCGACCGGCTTCGCCGGACGCGTCTTTCCGCGCGTCGGCCTGGACTGGCGCTACCCGTTCGCGCGTGTCGGCTCCCGGACCACCCAGATCATCGAGCCGCTGGCCGGCATTGCGCTAAGCCCCAACGGCGGCAATCCGAGCAAGGCGCCAAACGAGGACAGCGTCGATTTCGAATTCGATGACACCAATCTGCTGAGCCCGAACCGGTTCGGCGGCATCGACCGGGTGGAGGGTGGCCAGCGGGTGCACTACGGACTCCGGGCCGGGCTGTACGGCCCCGGCTCCGCCTACGCCACCGCCTTCATCGGCCAGAGTTACCGCTTCCGCGAGGACGATACCTTCGCAGTCGGCAGCGGCCTCGACGAGCAGCTCTCCGATTTTGTCGGACGCCTGCAGATCAACCCCAACGCGCCCCTGAGCCTTCTCTACCGGTTTCGTCTCGACAAGGATAATCTGGAGGCCCGGCGCAACGAGGTGCAGTTCACCGTCGGTCCGCGGGCGCTCAACCTGAACGTCGGCTATATTTTCGTCGACCAGCGGGGCGGAACCGGCGAATTCGGCACCCGGGAAGAGCTGAACGGGCAGATCCGATCCCAGATCACGCGCTACTGGTCGGTCGCCGCCTCGGCGCGGCGGGACCTGACCGAGGGCGGCGGGGCGCTGTCGCACGGGTTCAACGTGACCTATGAAGACGAATGCTATGCCATGAAGGTCGATTTCACGCGCACTTTTACCCGGGATCGCGATATCGAGCCGAGCGACACCATCTTCCTGCGCCTGGTGTTCAAGCATCTCGGCGAGGTCAAGACCACCGGGAGCCCCTGAGCCGGTTTTTTTACCGGCCTTTGCCCGGCGGGTTGCCGACAGTAATATCCCGCCCATATGCGTTAATATCCGGGTACCAGAGGCCGGTCGCGAATACCGAAGCGGAGTCCAGATACCCATGCGAAATTTCGCCGTCCTGATTGTCGCGGCAGTTCTTGCCGTCGCCGCCGTGGACGATGGACGAGCGCAGCAGGTTCAGCGAATCGCCGCTATCGTCAACGACGATATCGTCTCGGTTTATGACCTTCAGGCGCGGCTGCACATGGTCATCGTTTCGGCAGGGTTGCAGCCGACGCAGGAACTGAGACAGCGCCTGGGACCCCAGGTACTGCGCGGCCTGATCGACGAGCGGCTGCGCATGCAGGAGGCCAAGCGGCGCAATATCTCGGTATCGCGCCGCGACCTGAGCCGCGCCATCGGCCTGCTGGAGAAGCAGAACAGGATTCCCGACGGCAAGTTCGAGCAGTTCCTCCTCGCCAAGGGCATCCCCAAGGAAACGGTCATGGAGCAGATCCGCGTCCAGATCGCGTGGAGCAAACTGATCAGCCAGCGCATTGCGCCGCGCATCTCCATCGGCGAGGACGAGGTGCAGGAGATGCTGACCAGGCTCAAGGCGCAGAAGGGCCAGATGGAATACCGCATTGCCGAGGTGGTCCTTACGGTCGACAAGCCCGAGAACGAGCCCGACGTGCGGCGCGTTGCCCAGCGCCTGGTGGAGCAGCTTCGCAATGGCGCGGATTTCGCTGCGGTGGCGCGGCAGTTTTCGCAGAGCCCCAGCGCGTCGGTCGGCGGCGACCTGGGCTGGATTCCGGAATCGGCGCTGTCGGACACCCTGAAGAAACTCGTGCCGACCATGAAGGAGCGCGCGATCACCGGCCCGGTCACGACGCTGGACGGGGTGGAGATACTGCTGCTCATCGACAAGCGGCAGGCCCTGACCAGCGATGCCGACGACGCGGTGATCAGCCTGCGCCGCATCCTGCTGCCGTTGCCCGCCAATGCAACGCCCGAAGGAATCGCGACCCAGATGCGCCTCGCCAGCGTCGTCGGCGAGACGGTGCGCGATTGCGACGATATGGCCCGCGTCGCCAGGGAAGTCCGCTCGCCCGGTTCGCCCGATATCGGCAAGTTCCGCATAGGCGATCTCGCCGGTCCCATCCGCGCTGCGGTGCAGGCCCTTGCAGTGGGCAAGGCCAGCGCACCGATCCGCGACAAGGAGGGCGTTTCGGTGCTGATGGTGTGCCAGCGCACGGATCCGCCCTCGAACCTGCCCACCGCGACGGAGTTGGAGGAACGGCTGCGCAACGAGCGCGTCGAGAACGCGGCGCGGCGCTACATGCGCGATCTGCGCTATGCCGCCGTCGTGGACGTGCGGGTATGACCGGCGACGCCGCGGCACCGTCGCTGGCGCTGACCATGGGCGAACCCGCCGGCATCGGCGGCGAGATTGCCCTGCTGGCGTGGCGGCGGCGACGGGAAAACGTTCCCGCCTTCTTCCTGATCGACGACGCGGACCGGCTGCGCCGGCTCGCCGCACAGACAGGGATCGATGCCGCCATCGAGACCATCGAGGCGCCGGAACAGGCCCGCGCGGCTTTCCCCCGCGCCCTTCCGGTGCTCGACCAGCCGGTGGCGGCAACGGTGGCGCCGGGCCGGCCCGATCCGGCTGCCGCGGCGGCGGTGCTCGGGTCCATCGACCGCGCCATCGCTCTGGCGATTGCCGGGCGCACCGCCGCCGTGGTCACCAACCCCATTCACAAGGCGGCGCTCTATGCCGCGGGATTCCGCTACCCCGGCCATACCGAATACCTGGCCGACAAGGCCCGGTTGCGCCACCCGCCGGTGATGATGCTGGCGGCACCGGCACTGCGCGTCGTGCCGGTGACCATCCACCTGTCGCTGCGCGAGGCCATCGCGACGCTGACCACCGACGCCATCGTCCATTGCGGGCGGCTTGCCGCGGAAGCGCTGGCACGCGACTTCGCGGTGGCGCAGCCGCGCCTCGCCATCGCCGGACTCAACCCCCACGCCGGAGAGGACGGCCACATGGGACGCGAGGATCTGGACATCGTCGCGCCGGCCGTTGCGCGGCTGTGCGCCGCGGGCATCGATGCCCGCGGGCCGCTGGCCCCCGACACCATGTTCCACGCCGCCGCGCGCGCCGGCTATGACGCGGCGCTGTGCATGTACCATGACCAGGCGCTGATTCCGCTCAAGACGCTGGATTTCGACGGCGGGGTCAACGTCACCCTCGGCCTGCCCTTCGTGCGCACCTCGCCCGACCACGGTACCGCGTTCGACATCGCCGGCACGGGCAAGGCGCGCCCGGACAGCCTGATGGCAGCGCTGCGGCTCGCCGACGCGCTTTCCCGCAACCGCCGGGCGGCCGAGCGCGGACGCAGCGTTGCCTGAAATCATTCCGCCGGCGACGGAACTGCCGCCGCTGCGCGAGACCATTGCCCGGCACGGCATCGGGGCGCGGCGGGCGCTGGGCCAGAACTTTCTGCTCGATCTGAACCTGACGCGTCGCATCGTGCGCGCCGCCGGCGATCTGGACGGCGTGACGGTGGTCGAAGTGGGGCCGGGACCGGGTGGTCTGACGCGGGCACTGCTGGAAAGCCCGGCCCGCCGCGTCGTCGCCATCGAGCGCGACCCGCGCTGCATCGCCGCGCTGGCGGAACTGGCCGCCGCCCGGCCCGGCCGATTACAGGCGATCGAGGGCGACGCCCTGGCCATGGACGCGGCCACGGCGGGCGGCGGCGACGGGCCGCGCGCCATCGTCGCCAACCTGCCCTACAACATCGCCACGCCGCTGCTGATCGGCTGGCTGCGCCGCATCGACGCCTTCGTCTCGCTGACATTGATGTTCCAGCGCGAGGTGGCCGAGCGCCTGGTCGCCCGTCCGCGCACGCCGGCTTACGGACGTCTGTCGGTCATCACCCAGTGGCTGTGCGAAGCTCGGCTGGCGTTCGACGTGCCGCCACAGGCGTTCGTGCCGTCGCCCAGGGTGACCTCGACCGTGGTGCACCTGGTGCCGCGCGCGGCCCCGCTGGCGCCGGCAACCTTCGCATCCCTGGAGAAGGTCACCCAGGCGGCGTTCGGGCAGCGGCGCAAGATGCTGAAGGGCGCACTGAAGAGCCTGACCGGCGATCCCGCTGCGCTGCTGGAGGCCGCCGGCATCGCCGCCACGATGCGGGCCGAAGAGCTGTCCGTTGAGGATTTCTGCGCGCTGGCCCGCGCCTACGCGGCGGTGGGAGGGTAGAGTCCGATCCATCGGAACCGAACCGACCCGCATCGGCGGGTACGCACCCCGAGATTCACTGGCCCTGAATCAGACGCCTGACGAAGTCGGGCAGACCGATCTGGCGGGCGCGGCGCAGACGTTCGGCCATCAGCACCGCCTGCACTTGCGCAACGCTCTCGTCGATGTCGCGATTGATGATGATGTAGTCGTACTCGGCCCAGTGGCTCATTTCGTCCGGCGCCTTGGCCATGCGCGCCGCCACCACAGCCTCCGGGTCCTGGGCGCGGCTGTGCAGCCGGCGATCGAGCTCGGCGGTGGAGGGCGGCAGGATGAACACGCTGGCCAGGTCGTCGCGCGCGCTCTGCTTGAGCTGCTGCGCCCCCTGCCAGTCGATGTCGAACAGCACGTCGCGGCCCGACTCCAACGCCTTTTCGACCGGGTCGCGCGGGGTGCCGTAGTAATGGCCGAACACCTTGGCGTGTTCCAGCAACTCCTGGCGGTTGACCATGAGATTGAATTCGGTGGGATCGGCGAAGAAATAGTCGCGCCCTTCCACCTCGCCGGGCCGCTTCGGCCGCGTCGTCACCGACACCGACATGGCGAGGTTGGGTTCCACCTGCAGAAGACGGCGCGAGATGGTGGTCTTGCCCGCCCCCGACGGCGAGGACAGCACCAGCATCAACCCGCGGCGCCGGATGGGAGAATCGCTCATGGCCGGGCTGCCTATTCCAGGTTCTGGATCTGCTCGCGGAGTTGATCCACCACGGTCTTGAGATCGAGCCCGATGCGCGTCAGCTCGATATCGGAGGCCTTGGAGCACAGGGTGTTGGCCTCGCGGTTGAACTCCTGGCACAGGAAATCGAGCCGCCGGCCCGCCGCGCCGTCCCCCGCCATGATGCCGCGCGCCTGCTCCACATGGGCGGACAGGCGGTCGATCTCCTCGCGTACGTCTGCCTTGACCACCAGCAGCGCCACTTCCTGGGCGATGCGCTCGGCGGGCAGGGACGGCTGGTCCTCCAGCACAACGCGCACCTGCTCCTTGAGGCGCTTCTCGATGGCCGCCGGCTGGGTCGACGCGACCTCATGCGCCCGCGCCGACAGCCGGGCAATTTCGTCCAGTTGCCCCGCGATCACCCCCGCCAGACGCGCACCTTCCTCGGCCCGCGTCTCCGCCAGACGGTCCAGCGCAGCGACGAACGACGCGACCATGGCCTCGTCGAGAGCGGCGCGCTCCTCCTCGCTTTCCTCCTGCTCGACCTGCTCCAGCACCCCGCGCAGCGCCAGAAGCCCGTCGATGCGCGGCGGCGCGGCCTCGACCCTGCTCTGCAGATCGGCCGCCAGCGCCACCACCTGGTCCAGCACCTCCTGGTTGATACGCACCGGCGCCGTTCCGGCGGCACGGGCGACAGTCAGCGTGGCGTTGACGGAGCCGCGGCGGAAGCGCTCGCCGAGGGCGGAACGCACGCGCGGGTCCAGCCGCTCCATGCCCGGCGGCAGGCGCAGACGCAGATCGAGATTGCGTCCGTTGACGCTCCTGAGCTCCCAGGTCCAGGAAACACCGCCTTCGGCGCCCTCGGTCCTCGCGAACCCGGTCATGCTGGAAACGGTCACCCGAACCTCGTAGCCTTGCGTCGCCGGAGAAATGCGCGCGCACTATAAAGGGCGGTGCGTACGGCAACAAGACCGCGCCGCGTAGGGAGATCCATGCGCTTTCCCCGTTCCATCCTGATCACCGGCGCCTCCAGCGGCATCGGAGAGGCGCTGGCGGCGGAGTACGCCGCACCGGGCGTGACGCTCGCTCTCGGCGGGCGCAACGCCGACCGGCTGGATCGCATCGCCGCCGCCTGCCGCGACAAGGGAGCGGCGGTCACGGCGCGCGCCCTCGACGTCACCGATGCCGATGCGATCGCCGCGTGGATCGCGGCGTCCGATGACGCGTCGCCGCTGGACCTGGTCATCGCCAATGCCGGCGTCGCCGGGGGACCATCGGGCGTTGGCGAGGGCGATGCGGCGGTGTGCCGGCTGCTTGCCGTCAATGTCGACGGGGTGGTGAACACGGTGCTGCCGGCACTGGCGCGCATGCGCGGACGCGGGCGCGGGCAGATCGCCGTCATGAGTTCGCTGGCGGCCTTCCGCGGCTTTCCCGGCGCGCCGGCCTACAGCGCCTCCAAGGCCGCCGTCCGCGCCTGGGGCGAGGCGCTGCGCGGTCGCCACGCACGGGACGGGGTGGCGATCAACGTCGTCTGCCCGGGCTTCATCATCAGCCGCATGACCGCGAACAATCCCTTTCCCATGCCGCTGCTGATGCCCGCCGACCGCGCCGCGCGCATCATCCGCCGCGGGCTGGCGCGCAATCGCGGCCGCATCGCCTTTCCGCTGCGCCTGTACGCGCTGAGCTGGCTCAGCGGAGCGCTGCCCGACCGGCTGGTCGACCCGGTCATGCGACGGCTGCCGAGGAAGGAGTGACCGGAGCGATCCGCCCGAAGCCCTCGGCCGTGCCGCAGCCGGCGCAATGAGGGTATTTGTCCGCTCCTTGCATGTCGGGTCAAAACGCGTTCCACTACGGCAAGGGAAAGATGGCTCGAAGAACGGGCCGCAGCCAATACTGAAAGGGAGCTCTCATGATCAGGACCGGATATTCGCGGAAAGTCGGACTGGCGTCGGCGACACTCTTTGCCGGAGCGCTGCTTTTTCAGGCCGTCCCCGCCGCGTCGCAGAACCTGACCAAGGTGCGCTATGCGGAGGTGGTGCGGTCGGTCTTCTACCTGCCCAAATACATCGCGCTGGCGAAAGGCTACTTCAAGGACGAAGGGCTCGACGTCGAGATGACGACGACCTGGGGCGGCGACAAAGGAACCGCCCAGCTTCTCGGTGGCCGGGTCGATATCGTCCTCCAGGGGCCGGAAACGGCGGTCTACATCGAAAACGGGGCCTCTCCCGAAAAGACCAAGATGTTCGCTTCGCTTACCGCGACCGACGGGCTTTTCCTGGTGTCGCGCAAGAAGATCGAAATGGCCGATTTCAAATGGTCGATGATCCGCGGCAAGGAAGTGCTGGGCTGGCGTCCCGGCTCCACCCCGGGGCTGTTTCTCGAACACGCCATGAAGAAGCACGGTATCGATCCGACCAGAAACGTGACCCATACCACCAATCTGGCCATCCCGGCCCGTTTCGGCGCCTGGATGTCGGGCAAGGGCGACTTCGCCGTTTTTTTCGAGCCGGATATTTCGCGTCTCGAAATGGAAGGGAAAGCCTACCCGGTCGTCTCCATCGGCAAGGAGGCAGGGTTGATCGACTACACGGTGTTCATGGCGACGGACAGCTATATCAGGAAGAACCCCAAGGTCATCCAGTCCTTCACCAACGCGATCTACCGGGCGCAGAAATGGGTCGCCACGGGCGACGCCAGGGAGACGGCGACGCTGGTTGGAAAGTGGTTCCCCAGAGTGCCCGCCGCGCAGATCGAGCGCGCGGTCAACCGCTACCGCGCCTTCGGCATCTGGAAGACTGACCCGTCCGCCACCCCGGCGGCGATCGAGGCGCTGCAGGATATCCTGATCGAGGGTGGGGTGCTCAAGGCCGACAAGCGGGTGAAGTTCGACAGCATCGTCACCAACCGCTTCGCGGAAGAGGCCAAGCGCACCGTCAGATAGGTCCGGCAGATAGGTCCGGGCGAGCGCGGCGGGACCGGGCCGTCCCGCCACGCCGTCCCGCAAACGGGCCGTAAACAGAAGAGGTGCCTCTTGCCGCCCGACCCCGCAAAGGTCGACCTGCGCGACGTCGACCTTCACTACTTCAGTGCCGAGGGAGAAACGGAGGCGCTGCGGCGCGTCTCGCTGACCGTTGGCGCCGGCGAGTTCGTCGGGATCGTCGGTCAGAGCGGATGCGGCAAGTCGACCCTTCTGTCCCTGATCGCGGGCATTCTGACGCCGACGGCGGGCGAGATCCTGATCGACGGCCGCAGGGTCGAGGGAACCTCGCCCACCTGCGGCTACATGCTGCAGCAGGACTATCTGTTCGAATGGCGGACGATCCTGGAGAACGCGCTGATCGGCCCCGAGATCCAGGGCCTGCCCATGGATGCGGCGCGCGTCCGTGCGGAGCGCCTGCTGCGGCGTTACGGGCTGGGCGATTTCCTGCACCACTATCCGCGCCAGCTTTCGGGCGGCATGCGCCAGCGGGTCGCGCTGGCGCGGACGCTGTGTACCGAACCCGAGATCCTGCTGCTGGACGAGCCGTTCTCGGCGCTCGATTTTCAGACCCGGCTGGCCCTGGCCGACGAGATGAGCGACATTCTGCGCCGGGAAGAAAAGACCGCCATCCTGGTCACCCACGACATCTCCGAAGCCGTCAGCATGTGCGACCGCGTGCTGGTCATGTCGCGCCGGCCGGGCCAAATCAGGACCGAGCACATTATTTCGTTCCCCAGCCGGACGGCGCGACCGAGCCCCTTCGAAGCCCGCAATGCGCCGGAATTCAGCGGGTATTTCAACGATATATGGAAGGAGCTCGACGTCCATGTCGAAGGCTAAACCCGGCGCCGCAGCGCCGTCGGGCGCCCCGGCGCAAGCGACGCCGGACGCCGGGCCGAGCACCCTTTACAAGGCTCATCTGCGCCGTGTGAAGTTGACCCGGTGGAGTGTGCGCGGCACCCAGGCCCTGCTGCTGATCCTGTTCCTGCTGATCTGGGAGATCGCGCCGCGCGCCCATTGGGTCAACCCCATGCTGACCAGCTATCCGTCGGCGATCTGGCCCACCTTCATCGACATGCTGCAGAACGGCGACCTGCTGCACCATACCGCGGTGACGGTGATGGAAACCGTCGTCGGCTTCGTGGCCGGCATGGTGCTGGGCATCGCGGTGGCGGTCGCCCTGTGGTGGTGGGAATTCGTCTACCGCGTCCTCGACCCCTATCTGGTGGTCGCCAACGCCATGCCCAAGATCGCGCTGGTGCCCATCTTCTACATCTGGCTCGGCGACGTTACGTCGATCTACGGAATCGCCATCGCCATCGGCGTGTTTATCACGATCCTGATGGTATTCGCCGGCTTCAAGGAAGTGGACGCGAACAAGATCAAGCTGGTCCTTACCTTCGGAGCCACCCGCTGGCAGGTACTGCGCAAGGTCGTCCTGCCCGGCAGCGTGCCGACCATGATCGCGACGCTGAAGATCAACGTGGGCCTCGCCCTTGTCGGCGTGATCGTCGGCGAGTTCCAGTCCTCCAAGGCCGGACTCGGCTACCTGATCGTCTACGGCAGCCAGATCTTCCAGATGCACCTGGTGATGACGGCGATCGCCATCCTCGCCGTCATCTCGACGATCATGTATCTCGGCATCTACTACGTGGAAGCGGTGATAATGCGCCAGCGTTAGCGCGTTATTCGGCCGCGGCGGACGCGTCGCCCCGGTCGAGATGCGCCAGCACCTCGTCGGCGCTCTGCACATCGCCGAAATAGGACAGGAAGGTCCGCAACGTCGCCAGATGCTCTTCGTCGGTCGCGGTCGCATTGCCGTCGGCGACGAGGATCGTGCGATAGCCCATCATCATGCCGTCGCGGCCGGTCGACTCGCAGCAGACGTTGGTCGCGACGCCCGTGATGACGATGGTGTCGATGCCGCGCGCGCGGAGAACCCGGTCCAGGTCGGACGAGCCCGGCACAAAGGCGCTGTACCGGGTCTTGATCACCCGCTCGTCGCCGGACTCGACGTCGAGGCCCTCCCACAGCGCGAAGCCGTCCGACTCGCGCGCCAGCTCCTTCCACCGCCGCGTCGCCGCCACGTCGGAATAGAGCGCCCGCAGGTTGGCCCAGCTTTCCCGCGATTCAGCCGTCGCCTCGGTCTGGATCCACACCACGCAACCGCCGCGATCGCGCAGTCTCGCCGCGAGCCGGTTGACGTTGGGGACGATCTCCTGGGCGATGGGGCAGGCTCCCATCCATGGCTCGGCCATGAAGTATTTCTGCATGTCCACCACCACCAGGGCGGTCTTCGCCGGATCGATCGCGTCATAGGCGAAACGGCGTCCGCGGCGGTTGAGTACCGTGTCGAGGACCGTCCGGGGAATGTCTGTCCTGTGCATGCCGGCTCTCCATCCCGCCGAATTACGGCGGCGTTAGCGATGGTGCGTCCTATAACCTGCTTACTATAGCGCCGCATGCGTCCGGAAACCATCGCACCGGTGCATAACCGGATCCGAACCCTATGCGTCCCGGCGCTCCACGATGTGCACGTCGTGTTGCGGGAAGGGGATGGAGATGCCCTCGGCATCGAGACGCTGCTTGACGGCCTTGTTCAGGTCGAACAGAACCGACCAGTAATCGCCCGCATTGACCCAGCAGCGCAGGTTGAGGTTCACCGAACTGTCCGCCAGCGCCGTCACCATTACCTCCGGCGCGGGATTGCGCAGCACACGCGCATCGGCGTCGAGCAGGCCCCGGGCCGCGGCCAGCGCCTCGTCCACGTCGTCGCGGTAGGAGATTCCCACCGGCACGTCCACCCGCCGCGTCGGGTTGCGCGAATAGTTCTTGATGGAGCGGTTGAGCAGCGTGCCGTTCGGCACGTGCAGGTAAACGCCGTCCGCGGTCATCATTTCGGTAGCGAACAGGCCGATTTCCTTCACAGTGCCGCCGACGCCGTCGGCGTCGATATAGTCGCCGGTGCGGAACGGGCGCAGCAGCAGAAGCATCATGCCGGCGGCGATATTGGAAAGCGTCCCCTGCAGGGCAAGGCCGATGGCGAGGCCTGCCGTGCCCAGCACCGCGATGATGCTGGCGGTCTGCACGCCGAACTGGGCCAGTACGGCGACCACCACAAACACCAGCACCGAGTAGCGCACCAAGGTGGCGATGAACGGCTTGACCGTTTCATCCACCGTCGATGCCCGGTCGAGCAGGCGGCGCGTCCAGCGGTAGAGCCAGCCGGCGGCAAGCCATCCGATGACAAGGATTGCCAACGCGCCGGCCACGTCGAGCGAAGAAGAGAGGACCAGCCCCTTGAGATAAGACGCCATGTCTTGGTTCTGCTGGTCCATCAGATGCATCGTCTCCGTCGGCCGCGCTCAGGCGCATCCGACTGCTGAACGCCGGCGGGTCAATGGTACCCGTTCCCCGCCGACGCCTTACCGCGAAACACTCGATAGCTGTAAGCTGTGTACGCCAGCACGACCGGCAGGACAAGCCCCACACCCCAGAGCAGGAAACGCTGCGTGCCCGGCGCGGCAGCCGCATCCCAGATGCTCAGCCCGGGCGGGGCGATCCACGGAAACAGGCTGATGCCGAGCCCCAGGTAGGACAGCAGGAACAGCAGCACAGCGAGAATGAATGGCTGGATCTCCCGCCCGCGACGAAGCGCACGTAACAGTCCGAAGGCGATCAGCGCCGTCATGATGGGCACGGGCGACAGAAGTACGATGTTCGGCCAGGAGAACCACCGACCCGAGATTGCCGGCCGGATCATCGGAGTCCACACGCTCACGATGACGATCGCCGCCAGCACCGCAAACAGCAGCGGTGGCGCCATGCGCCGTACCCATCTCTGTGCGTCGCCGGCGGTTTTCATGATCAGCCAGGTGCAGCCGAGCAGCGCATAGCCGGCCACCAGCGCCGCACCGCAGAACAGCGCGAAGGGAGTCAGCCAATCGAACGCCGTCCCGGCGAAGGCGCCGTTCTCTACCCGTACGCCCAGGATGAAGCTGCCGAGCACGATCCCCTGCGCGAAGGCGGCAACAAGCGAGCCAAGGTGGAAGGCGCGATCCCACCAGCGTCGGCCCCCGGTTGCGCGGGCGCGAAACTCGAATGCCACGCCGCGGAACACCAGCGCGATCAGCATCACGACGAGCGGCAGGTAGAACGCCGGCAGCAGCACGGCGTAGGCGAGCGGGAATGCCGCGAACAGGACCGAACCGCCGAGCACGAGCCAGGTCTCGTTGCCGTCCCACACCGGTGCGATGGCATTCATCATGGTGTCGCGCGCACCGTCATCCGGTGCGAAGCGGAACATGATGCCGATACCAAGGTCGAATCCGTCCATCACCACGTACATGACGACGGCAAAGGCGAGGATGCCCGCCCAGAGCACGGGAAGCGCGCCTTCCACGGTCATCACCGGCCCTCCTTTCCCGACGCCGCCTCGGCGCTGGCGCCGTCGCGCAGCAGATGCGCCATGTAATAGAGCCCGGCGGAGAACACCACGCCATAGACCAGCACGAACAGGACGAGCGATGCGGCGACGCTGCTCCCCGGCACCGGCGAAACCCCGTCGGCGGTCCGCATGAGCCCCTGCACGATCCACGGCTGGCGTCCGACCTCGGCCGTGATCCAGCCGGCGAGCACGGCGATGAAGCCCGAGGGCATCGCCAGCGTCATCAGGCGCAGGTACCAGCGGGCAGTGAACAGCCGGCCGCGCAGCCACAGCACGATGCCTGCGAATGCGGCGAACAGCATGACGACTCCGATGGCGACCATGACGCGGAACGACCAGAAGACGATCGGCACATGCGGCCGATCCTCGGGCGCGTAGGCCTTGAGCCCGGTCACGGTGCCGTCCAGCGAATGGGTCACGATCAGGCTGCCGAGCTTCGGCACGGCGATTTCCATCCGGTTCCGTGCCGCCGCCATGTCGGGCCAGGCGAACAGGATCAGAGGCATCGGCCCGGTCTCCCAATGCGCCTCGATCGCAGCCAGCTTCGCCGGCTGGTAGTCGCGCACCTGGAGCCCGTGCAAATCCCCGATGAAGACCTGCAGCGGCGCGAGAACCGCGAGCAGCGGCAGCGCCGAGCACAGCATGATTCGCCCTTCATCGGCCGCGCGGCCGCGCAGCAGATGCCATGCGCCGACACCGGCGATGACGAAACCCGCCGTCAGGTAGGCCGCCGTCACCATGTGCGCAAGTCGATAGGGGAACGAGGGGTTGAACACCACGGCGAACCAGTCGACGACATCGAAACGCCCGGCGTTTTCGACGAAGCCCGCCGGCGTGTGCATCCAGCTGTTCGCCGCCAGGACCCAGAAGGCCGAAATCAGCGTGCCCAGCGCGACCATGCATGTGGCGAAGAAGTGGACGCCGCGTGGCACGCGCGAACGCCCGAACAGCATGATGCCGAGAAACGAAGCCTCGAGGAAAAACGCGGTGAGCACTTCGTAGGCCAGCAGCGGCCCGAGGACATTGCCGGTGCGCTCGGAGAATACGCTCCAGTTGGTGCCGAATTCGTATGACAGGACGATCCCCGAGACCACGCCCATGCCGAATGCGATGGCGAAAACGTGTGTCCAGCGCTGCACCAGGCGACCGATGACCGGGTCGCCGCTGCGCAGCCAGCGGAATTCAAGAATCGCTATCCAGCCCGCGAGCCCGATGTTCAGCGACGGGAAAAGGATGTGGAAGCCGATTGTCACGCCGAACTGGATGCGCGACAGAAGCAGCGGATCGGGTCCGTCCATGGGGCCTCCCCGTTATCTCCCCCATTCGGCGTAATGTTGGTACGGCCGTCGCCGTGTTCAAGCGACGCGCCTGACCCGCCTCTCAGGGGCGGGGCGCCTCCTGTTTCTGCTTGCGCTGCAGACGGCGCAGCCGGGCCACGTTGCGGTTATGCCCGGCGAGCGTTCGGGCAAACAGGTGGCCGCCCTCGCCGTCCGCGACGAAATACAGCTCGTCGGTAGCGGCCGGATGCAACGCCGCCGCGATGGAGGCGCGGCCGGGATTCGCGATCGGCGTCGGCGGCAGCCCGTGCCGCGCATAGGTGTTAAAGGGGGAATCGACGGCGAGATCGTCGCGGGTGAGCGGCCGGTCCAGCGTGCTCTTTCCGAGGGTCAGCACGTAGACGACTGTCGGGTCCGACTGCAGCCGCATGCCGCGACGGAGCCGGTTGTGGAACACTGCCGAAACGCGGGGACGCTCGTCGTCACGCGCGGTCTCCCTCTCGATCAGCGAGGCGAGGACAAGCGCCTGCCGCGGCGTATCGATGGCGAGCCCTGCGGCGCGCGCGCTCCACAGCGCCGCCAGGGTCGTGTCCATGGCGCGTCTCATCCGCTCGACCATAGCCGCGCGGGCATCGCCCCAGGAAAAGAAATACGTCTCCGGCATCAGCCTCCCTTCGCCCGGCGACGGGTCGGGCAGCGGCCCCTCCAGACCCTCCGCCGCACCGAGCAGGGCGAGAGCGGCATGGGTGGTCAGACCCTCGGCGATGGTAAGGCGGCGCACCACCGTACGCCCCGAGGCGATGATCGTCGCTGCGGCACGCATGCTGACCCGGGCCGGAAACGCGTATTCGCCGGCGCGCAACCGGCGACCGAGCGCATCGACGCGGACGCCGAGGCGGAAAACCAGCGGGTCGCTCACCACCCCGGTGGCGGCCAGGCGGTCCGCGATGGCGGCGAGGCCCGCCCCCTTGGCAATGACGACAGTGGTCGCCGCGACCAGCGGACCGGAACGGGTATAGCGGTCCCACGCCCACAGGGCGCCGGCTGCGGCTGCGGCTGCGGCTGCGGCTGCGGCTGCGGCGAGGCCGATGATGGCAAGCGCGGCGCGGACGGCAGGCCGTCCCATCGCGATCAGGGCGGTGCCGTGAACACCAGCGACGCGTTGGTGCCGCCGAATCCGAAGGAATTCGACATGACGGCCCGCACGGGGCGCTCCCTGGCCACGTGCGGCACCAAGTCGATGTCGCAGCCGTCCGACGGGTTGTCGAGGTTGAGCGTCGGCGGCACCACCTGGTCACGCATGGCAAGAATGCAGTAAACCGCCTCGACCGCCCCGGCGGCGCCGAGCAGATGGCCGATGGCCGACTTGGTCGACGACATGCTCAGCTTGTAGGCGTGGTCGCCGAACAGGCGCTTGACCGCGCCGAGTTCGATCTCGTCGCCCAACGGCGTCGAGGTGCCGTGCGCGTTGATGTAGTCGATGTCCTCGGGGTTCATGCCGGCGCGTCGCAGGGCATTGCGCATGGCGCGGAACCCGCCGTTGCCGTCGGGAGCCGGTGCGGTGACGTGATAGGCGTCGCCCGACATGCCGTAGCCGACGATCTCGGCATAGATCGTGGCGCCGCGCGCCCGGGCGTGCTCCAGTTCCTCCAGCACCACGACGCCGGCCCCCTCGCCCATGACGAACCCGTCACGGTCGCGGTCCCACGGGCGCGACGCCCTTTCCGGCGCGTCGTTGAAGCCGGTGCTGAGCGCGCGCGAGGCATGAAACCCGGCGATCCCGATCCGGCAGATGGCGGCCTCGGCGCCACCGGCCACCATCACGTCGGCGTCATCGCACTCGATCATGCGCGCCGCATCGCCGATGGAGTGCGCCCCCGTGGCGCAGGCCGTGACCGCGGAGTGGTTCGGCCCCTTGAAGCCGAAGCGGATGGACACGTGGCCCGACGCCAGGTTGATCAGCGTCGACGGAATGAAGAACGGCGAGACGCGCCGCGGTCCCCTGTCATGCAGGGTGACGGACGCATCGTATATGCCGGGCAGCCCGCCGATGCCGGAGCCGATCATCACGCCGGTGCGCTCGAGGTCCTCCTCGCGATCCGGCTGCCAGCCCGAATCGGCCACCGCCTGACAGGCGGCCGCCAGCCCGTAGACAATGAAATCATCCATCTTGCGCCGGTCCTTGCGCTCGACCCAGCGGTCGGAATCGAACAGACCATCGGCGTCGGCGCCAAGCGGAACCTGCCCGCCGATCCTGACCGGCAGATCCGACACGTCGAACCGCTGGATGGCGGCAATGCCCGACGCACCCGCGATCAGGCGCTCCCAGTTCCTGGCGACGCCGCTCCCCAGCGGGGTAACGAGGCCGATCCCGGTGACGACGATCCGTCTCATGCGCTGTCAATCAAAGCAACAGGCCGGACCCGGGACCTGACGGCCCCGAGTTCTGCCAGGCCGAACCGGGCCGTTTCAATTACTCGCGTGCTGCTCGATGAAGGTGATGGCGTCCTTCACCGTGAGGATCTTCTCGGCAGCGTCGTCGGGGATCTCGCAGCCGAATTCCTCTTCGAAGGCCATCACGAGTTCGACCGTATCGAGGCTATCGGCCCCAAGGTCGTCGATGAAGCTGGCGTTTTCCGTGACCTTCGCCTCGTCGACCCCGAGATGCTCGACCACAATCTTCTTGACGCGTTCCGCAGTGTCACTCATGCCGGCAATCCTTCAAATCCCGATTATTGAAACGTCCGATGGTTTCCTGTTGGGCAGCCCCCCGCCGCGGTTCGCCGGGGTCGGGTGCACCTGCCACCGGGGCCCGGTGGTAACACCACATCCTGGCCCGCGCAGGCACGAAAACGGGCTATATCATGGCCATTCCCCCGTTTACATGCAAGCTCTGACCCGTGATATACGCCGCCTCGTCGCTGGCGAGGAAGACCACGCTTTCCGCCACGTCCTGCGGGGTTCCGAAGCGCCCCGCCGGAATCTGCCCCATGAGCCGCTCCTTCTGGTCGGCGGCAAGCGATTCGGTCATGGCGGTGGCGATGAACCCGGGCGCGACGCAGTTGACCGTGATGTTGCGCGAGGCGACCTCGGCGGCAAGCGCCTTGGTCATGCCGACCAGACCCGCCTTGGATGCGGCATAGTTGGCCTGGCCCGGGTTGCCGGTGTGCCCGACCACCGAAGTGATGGTGACGATGCGTCCCCAGCGCTGGCGCATCATCCCGCGCAGCGCCGACCGCGACATCCGGAACGCGGCGGCAAGATTGACGTCGATCACCGCCTGCCAGTCCTCGTCCTTCATGCGCAGCATCAGCCCGTCGCGCGTCAGCCCGGCATTGTTGACCAGAATATCGAGTCGGCCCATGTCGGCTTCCGCCTGCTTGACCATGCGATCGGGCTCGGCCGGGTCGGCCAGATCGCCGGCGGTCACGTGGACCCGGTCGCCCAGCGTGCCGGCCAGCCGGTCGAGCAGATCCCGATTGCGCCCCGCCAGCATTACCGTCGCGCCCTGCGCATGCAGCGCGGTCGCGATGGCGCCGCCGATCCCGCCGCTCGCGCCCGTCACCAGCGCGCTTTTGCCGTCCAGCCTGAACATAGCCGCCTCCTACAATGTCTTGAGGAACGCGTCCACCCCTTGCGGATCGCCGACCGAGATGCCGGTCAGTTCGCGATCGATGCGACGGACCAGCGCGCCCAGCACCTTGCCCGAACCCAGTTCGACCAGCGTGTCCACCCCCGCCGCCTTCATGGCAAGCACGCTTTCACGCCAGCGCACCATGCTCGTCACCTGCTCCACCAGCAACCGTCGGATGGTGTCCGGCTCCTCGACCGGGGCAGCGGTGACGTTGGCGACCAGCGGCACCAGCGGCGGCGCCATGTCCACCCTGGCGAGCGCATCGGCCATCGCCTCGGCGGCAGGCTGCATCAGGCTGCAATGGAAGGGCGCGCTCACCTGCAGCAGAATGGCGCGCTTGGCGCCGTGGTCCGGCGCCAGCTTCACCGCGCGGTCGATGGCCGCGGCATTGCCGGACAGAACGATCTGGTCGCCACCGTTGTCGTTGGCCGGTTCGCACACCTGTCCCTCGGCGGCGGCCTCGGCGATGGCGCGGGCCTGGTCCAGCCCGACGCCGAGCAGCGCGGCCATGGCGCCCGCGCCCACCGGCACCGCCTTCTGCATGGCCTGGCCGCGGGTCTTGAGCAGCCGGGCCGTATCGGCAAGGGTAAAGGTACGCGCCGCGGCCAGCGCCGAGTATTCGCCCAGCGAATGGCCGGCGACCAGGGCTGCCCGGGCGGCCAGATCGATGCCCCCTTCCGCCTCCAGCACGCGGACGACGGCAAGGCTGACCGCCATCAGGGCCGGTTGGGCGTTCTCCGTCAGGGTCAGTTGATCCTCCGGCCCGTCGGCGATCAGGCGCGAGAGCGACTGCTTCAGCGCCTCGTCCACCTCCTCAAATGTCTGGCGGGCAACGGGAAACGCCTCGGCCAGGGCCTTGCCCATGCCGACCGCCTGCGACCCCTGCCCCGGAAAGACGAACGCCAGCACCACGATTCCGGTCTCCTCGGCCCTTGAACACCCCCGAACGGGAGCCGAGTCATACCCTCGGCCCGCAGGCTGTCAAGCGCCCCGGGCGGCATCTGCACCGCTTGCAAGGCGGCCTCGTTCGTGTATATTGCGGCGCCCTGAGCCGGACCCGGCCGCCCGTTGCGGGCCGGAGGGGTTCGGTTATCGTACTTGTATCGGCGTCAGCTGGCGAGCCCGGTCGGAATCGGGCATGGATCGGACGCCGATCGTGAGGAGTTACACAACGTGCCGTACTACGAGAGCGTATTCATCGCTCGTCCCGACATTTCCGGGGCCCAGGTCGAGGCGCTGACCGAGACGCTGAAGTCAATCATCAGCGAAAACGGTGGCTCCGTCGGCAAGACCGAATACTGGGGCCTGCGCAATCTGTCCTATCGCATCAAGAAGAACCGCAAGGGCCACTATTCGCTGCTGAACCTCGACGCGCCGCCGGCGGCCGTCCGCGAACTGGAACGCAACCTGAGCATCAACGAGGACGTGCTGCGTTACGTGACCATCCGCGTGGATGTGCTGGAGGAGGAGCCCTCCATCATGATGCGCAGCAAGGGCCAGCGCGAGGAGCGCGGCCGTCGCGAGGACCGGTTCGACCGCGGACGCCGCGAGGAGCGCGGCGGCGAGTCCGAAGACCGGCCGGACCGCGGGCGTCGCGAGGAACGCAGCGCTGAACCCCAAGCTCAGGGAGACGACTGATGCGTGGACGCCGTCCCTTTTTCCGCCGGCACAAGAGCTGCCCGTTTTCCGCGCCCGGCGCGCCCAAGATCGATTTTAAGGACGTGAAGCTGCTGCTGCGCTTCGTGTCCGAGCGCGGCAAGATCGTGCCGCGTCGCATCACCGCCGTCTCTTCGAAGAAACAACGTGAACTCGCTCGGGCAATCAAGCGCGCGCGCGTCCTGGCGCTTCTGCCCTTCGTGGTGGATTAGCCGGAGCCGCTTCGGAGGCGTCTTTGTCCAGGGGGCTCCTCATCGCCCTTGGAGGCGGGCTCCTCGGCGCAATCCTTTTCCTGTCGGTCCGCACCGGGAGTATCGGTGCGATGATGCTTGTCTACGTTTCGCCGCTGCCGTTGTTTCTGGTCGGGCTGTCGCGGGGGTTCACGGGTGCGCTGGTGGCGTCAGCCACGGCGGTCGTGGCGGTGCTGATCGGCGCCAACACGCTGGTGGCGGCGCTGTTCCTGCTGCTCGCGGTGGGTCCGGTGCTGATCGTCACGCGCCAGGGGCTGCTGACGCGCCCGGGCGCCGCGCCGGGAGCGGTGGAATGGTATCCGCCCGGCCTTTTGCTCGGCTGGCTCACCGCATACGGGCTGTTGATTCTGGCAGGGGCGCTGATCTGGTTCGCCGGCCGCCCCGGCGGTCTGGAGGGCGTGCTGCTGGCGCAACTGGAAGTCGTGTTCGACCGGATCGTCGGCCAGCCGCTGCTGCCCGGCCAACGGGAGGCTCTCGGAATGTTCGCCCGCATCCTGCCGGGCATGATGGTATGCGTCTGGCTGCTGTTCGACGTGGCCTGCGCGGTGTTGGCGCAGGCCCTGCTGACGCGCTACGGCCATGCGCGGCGCCCGACGCCGGCATTCGGCGCGCTGGACCTGCCGCGCTGGATGGCGCCTGCCGGGGCGATGGCCCTCATGCTCGCTTTCCTTCCGGGCCAGTTCAGGACCGTCGGCGTGAGCACGGCCTTTATCCTTGCGACCCCGTTCTTTCTGCTGGGTCTTTCGGTCGTTCACATGGCGCTGGAGCGGCTGAACGCCCGCGGCGCGCTGCGGGCACTGGTTTACGTGCTGGTCGTAATCATCGTGCTGCGATTGATTTGGCCCGCGATCTTCTTGGTTATCCTTGGTATCATTGAACAGTGGGTTCAGCTGCGGCGCCGCCTTGCGCCGCCGTCTGCGGCCCGGGAGGACGAGTGATGGAAGTCATCCTGCTTGAGCGTATCGAACGGCTGGGGCAGATGGGCGACGTGGTGCGGGTAAAGCCCGGCTTCGCGCGCAACTACCTGCTGCCGCAGAAGAAGGCGCTGCGCGCCACCGACACCAACCGCAAGCTGTTCGAGCAACAGCGCACCCAGCTTGAGGCCGTCAACCTCGAGCGCCGCACCGAGGCCGAGGGCATCGCCGCACGCATGAGCGGGCTGACGGTGATCATCGTCCGCCAGGCGAGCGAGAACGACCAGCTCTACGGCTCGGTCACCGTGCGCGACATCGGCCAGGCGGTGACAGCTGCCGGGTTCACGGTCGAGAGCAAGCAGGTGCTGCTGCCACGGCCGATCAAGGCGGTCGGGCTGCACCCGGTGACCGTCCGGCTTCACCCCGAGGTCGGCGTTACGGTCACGGTCAACGTGGCGCGCTCGGAAGACGAGGCCGCAATGCAGGCCGCAGGCCGCCGCCCTTCCACGGAGCGCGAGGCCGAGGACGAAGATGCCGGCGAGGCGGAGACCGCGGCCGCAGGCGCGGCGGAGCCTGCGGAAGGAGTTGCCGCCGGCTGACGCTGGCACGACGCCGCGGCGGCTTCCGCCCCGGCGCAGGCGCAGGCCCGACACGCCGATCGGGCCGGGCACCGTCTGCCGGCGCGGCGATCCCGCGACGGCGAATGTGTCAGCTCTTCCCGTCCGGGCATGGGAAAGGCCGTCACGTGTGGCGAGGAACCTCGTACTCCACCCTGCTGCACGGCACAGTGATCCTGCTGCTGCTGTTCGGCCTGCCGTCGCTGCCGCTCATCTTCAAGCGCGATCCCGAAAAGCCGACCTCGGTCGCCCGGTTCGCGCCGGGTACGGTGTCCGACCAGGGTCGGCGCGGCGTTTCCATCATCCCTTCGGAGCGACCCGACGACCCGCAGGACCGACCGGCCGGGGCGACCGGAATCGAACCCCGCGCCATCGAGGTCATCCTGGTGCCCGCCGGCGAGCTTCCCGCCGCGCAGGCACCGCGGCGCAAGATCGATTCCGGGCCCGTCTCAAACGCCGTTCTCGTCGACGGGAATGAGCCGCCCCCCGAAGAACGGCGCGACCCTCGGCGCACCCGGGAAGCGGTGCCGTCGCGACCGGAAACCCCGCCGCGCAGGCCGGGAGACGCGTCCCTGAACCGACCGTCCCCTCGCGCCCCGACGCCGCAACCGCGCGATGTTTCGCGGCCGACCGAGCCGGTGGCAGCGGCGCTGAGCGCCCTGGCGCGCCACGACGACCGGATCGGGCGCGCCGTGCGCGGGCCCGACCCGACGCCGCCCTCACCCGCCGGGGCGGCGCGGCAGCAGCGTAATTTCGAACGCGTCGAAAAGGCCGCCAGCGAAGGCTACGTCAACGCCCAGTTCAACCTTGCCGTCATGATGCAGCAGGGCGTCGGAACGCCGCCGAACCCCGAGACGGCCGCAAAATGGCTGGAGCGCGCCGCAGAGCGCGGCCATCTGCGCGCCCAGATCCTGCTTGCCTATAACGCCATCGCCGCACCGCCGGCGAATCGTGACCTGGCGCGCGCCGACTTCTGGCTGTCGATCGCCGAGCAGCGCAACAGCAGGGCCGCCAGGGAGGCACGCGCCCTGCTGAAGCCGCGGCTCTCCCTGGACGACGAGATGCGCGCCCGGCGGATGCGGGCCGACTGGCGCCGGATGATGGCGATGCTCGCGCCGGTGATGGCCGGCGACAGCTACCAGAACAAGGTCGACGAAGAGCTGCGCGAGGCGGCGGAAAAGGGCGATATCGACGGCGTGCTGAACGCGCTGCTGCGTGGCGCCGACGCCGCCAGCCGCGACAGGTTCGGACGCAACGCCATCATCAATGCCGCCTGGCGTGGGCGCGAAAACATCGTCCGCCTGATGCTGGAGCGCGGTATCGATATCGAGGCGGCCGATAACCGGGGACGTACGCCGGTGAACTGGGCCGCCATCAACGGCCACCGCCGCGTGGTCGAGATGCTGCTCGACGGGGGCGCCGACCCCGACCGCATCGATAGCGAGGGCACGACGGCGCTGATCCGCGCGGCGTGGAACGGCCATGACGCGGTGGTCGAACGGCTGATCGCCGCCGGTGCGCGGCTCGACACGCGTGACCCCAAGGGGCGCACGGCGCTCGACCGCGCCCGCCAGGCCGGCCAGACCGGGGTGATCCGACGGCTGGAAGCGGCGCTGGAAAAAAGCGGAAAGCGCCCTCCCGCGTCCGGTCGTCCGTAGCGCGACGACGGGCCGGGTGTCGGGGCGCTGGTGCGCAGAGCGTCCTGCGCTATACTCCGCCGACCGGTTTTCTCCCGCCCCGCCGAGGTTCCATGAAATACCGTCGCATCGCTTTCATCGCCGCGAGCACGGTGCTGGCCCAGCGGGCATGCGACCGGCTGCGCCTGCGTTACGCGCACACGTCGCCGGAAAAGGCCGACGCGATCGTGGTACTGGGCGGCGACGGCACCATGCTGGAAACGCTGCACAAGCATTTCCAGCGCCGCGTTCCGATCTACGGCATGAACCGCGGCACGGTCGGGTTCCTGATGAACGAGTATCGCGAGGCGCGACTGCACCAGCGGCTCGACGCGGCGCAGATGGTGAACCTGCGCCCGCTCAGCATGCTCGCACGCACGGTGGACGGGAAATCCCACCATGCCTATTGCCTGAACGAGGTGGCGCTGCTGCGCGAGACCCGCCAGGCGGCGCGACTGACCCTCTCGGTCGACCGCAAGGTGCGCATGAAGGAGCTGGTGTGCGACGGGCTGCTGGTCGCCACCCCGGCCGGCAGCACCGCCTACAACCTGTCGGCTCACGGGCCGATCGTGCCGCTGGGCGCCGAACTTCTGGCCCTGACCCCGATCAGCGCGTTCCGCCCGCGCCGCTGGCGTGGCGCCCTGCTGCCGTCCACAGCCGAGATCACCATCGACGTGCAAGAGCCAAAGAAACGGCCGGTGAGCGCGGTCGCCGACTATACCGAGGTGCGCGACGTGCGCCGGGTCACGGTGCGGGAGGACCAGGACATCACCCTGACCCTGCTGTTCGATCCCGAGCACAATCTGGAAGACCGTATTCTCAACGAGCAGTTCACCCCGTGATCCCCGATTCGTCGAACCGACGCCTGCCCGGCGCAACGGACCGGTGCCGGTAATGCGGCGTCTGGCGGCGCTCGACTGGCGCGGCCTGGTGCTCGCGCTTGTCATCGGCACGGTCGGCGGTGCCGTGTTCGCCTGGGCACGGCTGCCGCTGGCCTGGCTGCTCGGCGCCATGGTCGCGGTCACCGCGGCGGCCACGTCGGGCGTGCGCGTCCGTCTGCCCGCCCCGCTCGCCACCATCGCCTACGGGGTGCTTGGGGTGGTCATGGGCACCGCGTTTTCGCCCGAGATATTCCACCACCTGGCCCGCTTCGGCGTCACCCTGGCGACGCTGCTGATCTACATCGCGGTTATCGCCGTGATCATGCTGACCCTGTTCCGCCGCGTGTTCGGGTTCGACGCACGCACCGCCTATTTCGCCTCGATGCCCGGCGGCATCGCCGAGATGACCGCTATCGGCGCCGCCATGGGCGGAGACGGGCGCACCATCGCTCTGTTTCACGGCACGCGAATCCTGCTGGTGGCGTTCACAATTCCCATGGGCTTCCACTTCATCGCCGGCTATGAGCCGCGCGGTGTGTCGGCCATGGGCGGCGGGCTCGACAGCATCGGGATCGTCGACTACCTGGTGTTCCTGGGCTGCGGCCTGGCCGGACACTTCGGCGGCCGGCTGATTCGCCTGCCGGCGCCGTCGCTGCTCGGCGGGCTGATCCTCAGCGCCGTCGCCCATATGGCCGGGCTGACCGATGCCAAGATGCCGTTCCTGATCATCGCCCTCGCCCAGCTCGTCATCGGCTGCGGCATCGGATCCAGGTTCGCCGGTACCTCCCCGGGAGAGATCGGACGCATGCTGGCCATCGCCACCGCGATGATTGCGCTCATGCTGCTGATCACCATCGGTTTCGGGCTCGGGCTCGAACGGCTGACCGACTGGCCGGTGCAGGCCCTGCTGCTGGCCTACGCGCCGGGCGGGCTGCCTGAAATGACGCTAGTGGCGCTTGTCATGGGCATCGACGTGGTCTTCGTCGCCACCCATCACACGGTGCGCATCGTCTTCGTCGTCGCCCTGGCGTTGCCGGTGCTGCGGCTGATGGAGCGCCGTAGGAGCAGGGACGGAGCACCGAAGGAATGAGCGCCGCGGCGCGTCTCGCCGGCGTTCCCTGGCGCCGTCTCGCACTGGCACTGGCCATCGGCGTTGCCGGCGGCGCCGTCTTCCAGTGGTTTCGTATTCCGCTCGGCTGGATGCTGGGCGCCATGTTCCTGTCGACCGCCGCGGCGCTCGCCGGCGCGCGATTCGCCATGCCGCGGCCGCTGAACGCCTCGATGATCGTGGTGCTCGGCGTGCTGCTGGGGGGCGGTTTCGCGCCCGACTTCTTCGAGCGCGTGCAGCGCTGGACCACCACCGTGCTCGGGCTGCTGCCCTATATGCTGGTGGTGATCGTGGCGTGCTACCTCTACCTGAAGCGGCTGATAGGGTACGATTCGCGCACCGCCCTGTTTTCCGCCTATCCCGGCGGGTTCGTCGAAATGGTGACCATCGGGCGCGAGATGGGCGCCGACGTGCGCACCATCGCGCTGATCCATTCGGCGCGGGTGCTGATCACCGTGTTCTCGCTGCCCATCTGGTTCCGCGTGGTGGAAGGGGTGGTCGCCCCGCCCGATCTGTCATTCGGCGCCGGGCGCACTGCGCCGACGCTGGAGGACCTCGGCGTGCTGGCGCTGTGCGCGGCGATCGGCGTGGTGGCGGCGCGCGCGGTGCGCCTGCCCGGCGGGGTTCTTCTCGGCCCTCTGTTCCTCAGCGCGGCGGCGCACATGGCGGGACTCACCGAGGCGCGGCCGCCCGGCTGGCTGGTGGCCGTCGCCCAGGTGATCGTCGGCACCGGAATCGGTGCGCTCTTTCTCGGCATTCCGCGCCGTCAGGTGCTGTCCACCTTCGCGGTCGGCGTCGGAATGGTTGCGATCATGCTGAGCGCCACCTTCCTCTGCGGTTTCGGGCTCGCGCTGCTGACCGGCCTGCCCGGCCCGACCATCGCACTCGCCTACGCCCCCGGCGGACTCAGCGAGATGGGGCTGATCGCCCTGGTGCTGGGGATCGACGTGGCGTTCGTCGCCACCCACCACGTGGTCCGCATGCTGCTGATCGTGGTCACCGCGCCCGTGGCGGCGCGCATGATGACGCGCCGGCACGGACCACCGCCGCCGCCGTGAGCGCGCAACGGCTCAGGGCGCAACCACCAGCCGGTAATCGGGCGTCGGGTTGAGCGGACAGGAATAGACATATTCGCCCGGCTCCAGCGTGACCTTGTAGTCCTTCGTCTTGCCCGGCATCAGTCCGCCGCCGGACACGCTGGTTTTTGTCAGCTTGTGCAACGGATTGCGCCAGTCATAGCCCTTCTCGCGCAGCCAGAAGCCGAGCTCGTAGGGCACATCCCTGTTGGTGACCCGGAACACGTAATCCCCCGGCTTGAGCCGGAGCACCCGGGCCTCCGCGAGCCGCTGGCCACCGGTCCGGTCGTTGATCGCCTCGCAGTCGGCCTTGCGTACGGTCCGGAAACCGCGATTAACGCCGTTCTCCGACTCGACGAACTGACAGGGCACCTGGGTCAGCGCAATCACCGCTCCCCCGGTTCCGGCCGCGTCGGCCCGGGCGATCCAGCCGGCCACCAGCGCAACCGCGACAAGCGCGGCGGTCGCGGTCGCCCCGGCCCATCCGTTCATGATCCGATCCGTCATCGCTCCCTCCTCGGAGATGGCATCCGGGGACGGACGCCGTCGTCCATTCCCGATATGGCAGCGCGAGGGGCGACTTGGCCAATCACAGCCGATCAATATCCCTTGAACGCGATCGGACATCTGGCGCGGTAATTGGCCGCGACCGCGGCGACGTTAACCACGTTAACATTCTCTCGGTCTTCATGAAATCTTCAGCAATTTCGCATGCCATAACGGCTTCGAATGGCAGGACGCGAGCCGTGCTTCGTCCTGCGGTCATGCATGGGCGAAGCTCGGTGGTCATGATCGTAACACCGCAGGAGCTTGCGAAAGCGCTGGCACTTCATCGGCGTTACATCACCGGACTGCGCGACGGCAAGCGGGCCAACCTGTCATCGTGCGATCTGTCGGGGATGAATCTCGCCGAACATGAACTGCGCTCGCTCGTGGCGCCGGGCGCAAACCTGTCGCGCTGCTGCCTTGTCCTTTCCGACTTCAGCTTCGCCGATCTCTACAGCGCCGACCTGAGCCACGCCGACTGTACCCGGGCCGTGTTTCATCGTGCCGACCTGCGCGGCGTGCGGCTGCAGGCGGCGCGGCTGACCATGGCGAACCTCGAGGAAGCCGACTTGCGTCCGGGCATCTACGCGTCCTATGTGCCGCGCAATTGCCGCACCAACGGCAAGAAGGTGCAACTGGACCACGCGGTAATGACCCGCGCCCGGCTCGACTTCGCCGACCTGACCGATTCCTCGTTTATCGGCGCCGATTTTTCCGGTGCCTCCATGCCGCAGGCGGACCTGTCCGACAGCGACCTGCGCAATGCCAACATGACGCGGGCACGCATGAAGGGCGTCGTCCTCGCGGGCTCGGACCTGTCCGGCGCCGATCTGTCCGGCGCCAACCTGACGGGCAGCGACCTTTCCGGCGCCGTGCTGACCGGAGCGGTTTTCGACGGCGCGAACCTGAGCGGCGTGATGCTCGACGATGCGGTGCTGCCCAGCAGCGGTCCGCTGCGCGACAAGCAGGACGCGATCCGGCGGCCGCCGGACGAGGAGTTGTCGAAGATTCTCGACAGCCACGCGCACTGGCTGCGCTCGCATGGCCGTTACGGCCGCCGTGCCGAGCTTCGCGGGCTCGACCTGAGCCGCATCGACCTCAGCGGCGCCGACCTGAGCGTCGCCGATCTGTCCGGTGTGCGGCTCGTCGGCGCCAGGCTCTCCGACACCAAGCTTGCCATGGCGGACCTGTCCAACGCCGATCTTACCCGGGCCAACCTTACGCGCGCCGACCTGCGCGGCGCCAACCTGACGGCGGCGCTGCTGGAGCGCGCGAATCTGCGCCGCTGCGATTTCAGCCCCCTGCCACTCAACGACGAGAACGGCCAGCCCACGGGCCGGCACTGCCCGGCAAATCTCGCCGGCGCACGGCTGTGCCACGCCAATCTGGCCGACGCCAGGCTGAACGGCGCACGGCTCGACGAAGCCGACTTCTATGCCGCGTTGCTGGTGCGCGCCGATCTCACCGATTGCCGCACCCAGGATGCCAAGTTCAAGGGCGCGGTGCTGGAAGACGCCGTGATCGGCAAGCCCGCAGCCTAAAGCAGTATCCGCATGGCGGTCCACTACCGCGCATATCGCCGCGGCAATTTGCGCTGTTTGACCCTCACCGACATGCGTGCCAGAGTCCTGGCAACTCATCTACCGCCAACGAAAAACAGGGTGACGCTATGCGCAGTCGGATGATCACGTTGTTCGGAGCCATCGTTGCGGGTGCGGGAGCCGTCGTCGGCCCGGCCGCCCATGCCGATCCGGTGGCCGATTTCTACAAGGGAAAGACCATCACGATGCTGACGGGCACCGCCCTGGGGTCGGCCTACGGCATCCACGCGCAGATCTTCCGCGAGTATTTTTCGCGCAACCTGCCGGGCAATCCCAACGTGATCGTCCAGGCGATGCCCGGCGGCGGCGGCGCCAAGATGGTGAACTATCTTTACAATGCCGCGCCGCAGGACGGCTCGTTCATCGGATTCCCGCTGAAATACCTGGCCGTCGACCAGGTGCTGGGGCGCAAGGGGCTGAAATACGACGCGCGTAAGTTCGGCTATATCGGAACGCTGGGCCCCATCAACAGCGCGGTTGTCGTGTGGCGCGATACCTCCCCGGCGCTTACCCTCGAAGACATGAAGAAGAAACAGGTGGTGATGGGGGCGACCGGAAGGAGTTCGGAAACCTTCATCACGCCGACGCTGATGAACAACCTGCTCGGCACTAGGTTCCGCATCGTCAGCGGCTACAAGGGCATGGCGGGAATCTCGCTTGCCATAGAGCGCGGCGAGGTGCACGGCCGCGCCGGGTCGTGGGACAGCCTGAAATCGGCCAATGCAAACTGGCTGAGCGATCGCAAGATCGTCATCTTCGCCCAGTCCGGGCTGGAGCGCGCCGACGATCTCAAGGACGTGCCGACGCTCATCGACCTCGCGCGCGATGCGAACGCCAGACAGGTTCTGGAATTCTTCGGCAACGGCAATGCGGTCGGCTGGCTGATGATCGCGCCGCCGCGCGTGCCTGCCCCGCGCCTCGCCGCCATGCGCGCCGCGTTCGACAAGACAGTGGCGGACGCCAAATACCGTTCTGACCTGGCGAAGAAGAAACTGGATATTTCGCCGCGTCCCGGTGCGTACGTTGAAAAGCTGATCGTCAGCACCGTGAGCGTGGCGCCCCACCTCGTCACCCGCATCAAGCAGGCGATGGGCACACAATGAACCGCCGCGCCGGGAACGCCCCGCACAGGACGGTCGTCAGTGACTGTGCTGCAGGGCGTTGACGACGGCGTTGGCCCACAGCAACGCGCCGGCGAGAATCGACAACCCCACGATCGCGCGGCGCCAGCGCGTCATATCGAACCGGCCGTGTCGACCGCGGCGTTTGTGGCGCGGGACCATGCGCACCTCCTTCCACCCGCCATCCCGATGATTGTGCAAATCCCCGGCGCAGTTATCGCGTGAAAGGCGGCAGGCGAAAAGAACGATTTTGCGTCGGCAAGCGATTGTGATCGGCAGGTGAGGGCACGACACGAAAGGCAGGCTTGACCGGCGTCGACGATCGAAAATCAGGGGAGAGGCAGCCGGCCATGTTCACCGCGCAGGACCCGCTCGACGGCATTCACATAACGGCAACCCGCATCGAGTTTCCGGGCGGCGACGGAACGCTGGTCGGGTACCTTTTCCTGCCGCCCGGGGATGGCCCGTTTGCGTGCATGATCGACAATCACGGCAGCCAGACGCCGCCCGGCACCATCGACGTCTCGCATCCGCAGACGGCGGCGCAAATGATGGCATGGGGCTACGCCTATTTCTTTCCCCACCGCGCCGGCTATGGCGACTCTCCCGGCGTGCCGCTGACCGAAGCGGTGACCGCGCCGCGCAACACGCCCGAACATGACGGGCAGATGTGCGAGCGGCTTGCGCGCGAGAACGACGACGTGATCGCCGCGCTCGACGCCATGGCTGCACACCCCGCCATCGATGCGGACCGTATTGGCGCGATGGGCGCATCGCTCGGCGGCATACATACGCTGCTGGCGCTGGCGCGCGACGCGCGGTTCCGCTGCGGGCTCGACTTCTCGGGCGGCGCCAGCCAGTGGGCGGGGCATCCGAAGATCAAGGCCATGATTCTCGATGCGGTGCGCACGCTGCACGCACCGGTGTGTCTGGTCCAGCCCGAAAATGACTTCGACACCGCGCCGACCAGAGAGATCGCCGCGCTGCTCGACACGCTGGGCACGCCGCACATGGCGCGGGTCTTTCCCAGGTGGGGCGTGAACCCGGCCGAGGCGCACCGATTCTGCGCCAGCGGCCAGCAGATCTGGGGCCCGTGGGTACGCCCCTTCCTCGACCGCTATCTGTGATCCGCCGACGCCAGGGCGGCAATCAGGCCGCGCACCACGGCCCCTGGGTCGGCGGCACGCATGACCGATCCCATGACAGCGACCCCGGCCGCGCCGGCGGCCAGGCAGGCGGCGGCATTGTCGGCCGTAACGCCGGCCAGCGCGATCGCCGGCATGGAAATCTCGTCGGCAACCGTGCGCAACAGCGCCAGACCCGCGTCGTCGTCGGGGCCATATCCGGGCTTGCTGGCGGTGGCGAAGACGGGGCTGACGGTGACGTAATCGGCCCCCGCCCGCGCGGCGTGGCGCGCCTCGGTCGGCGCGTGGACGGAAACCCCGATCAGCGCACCGGCGCCAAGCATACCGCGCACCTGCGCCACGTTGGCGGCGCTCTGCAGATGCACCCCCGCGGCGCCGGCACGTTCGGCCGCGGCCGGATCGCCATTGACCACAACCCGGGCCGCGAACGGCCGGCCGGCAGCGACGATTCGCCCGGCAAGGCCGGCCAGCGCCTCGGTGGCGAGGCCCTTGTTGCGCACCATCACCCAGCGGCAGCCGGCGCGGAACGCCGCCGCCACCACCTGCTCCATGTCCAGCGCCGCGCCCTGCCGGTCGGTAATCAACAGCAACGGCGGCGCTGGCAGCGACACCGTCATAATTCGATGGCGCCCTCGATGGGCGTGGAGGCCGTGGCGTAGAGCTTGCGCGGGATGCGGCCGGCCTCGAAGGCGAGCCGGCCCGCCTCGATGCCGAGCCTCATGGCGCGCGCCATCTTCACCGGATCGCGTGCTCCGGCAACGGCCGAGTTGAGCAGGATTCCGTCGCAGCCCAGTTCCAGCGCCACCGCCGCGTCCGACGCCGTGCCGACCCCGGCATCGACGATCACCGGCACCGAAACCTGTTCGCGGATGATGCGCAGGTTGTACGGATTGCGGATGCCCATGCCCGAGCCGATAGGTGCGGCAAGCGGCATCACCGCGGCACAGCCGACGTCCTCCAGCTTCCTGCAGGTAATGGGGTCGTCGTTGCAGTAGGGCAGCACCACGAAGCCGTTCTTCACCAGCTCCTCCGCCCCGCGCAGGAGCTGTTCCACGTCGGGAAACAGGGTCTCCTCGTCGCCGATGACCTCGAGCTTCACCCAGTTGGTGCCGAGCGCCTCGCGCGCGAGCTCGGCGGTAAGCACCGCGTCGCGGGCAGTGAAGCAGCCCGCCGTGTTGGGCAGCAGCGTGTAGCGGTCGCCCAGCACATCGAACAGCCCCTCGCCGCCGCTTTCCAGGCTCACCCGGCGCACCGCCACGGTGACGATCTCGGCGCCGCTGGCCGCCACCGCATCCAGCATCACCTGCTGGTTGGGGTAGCGCGACGTGCCGATCATCAGCCGCGATCCGAACGACTTGCCGGCGATGGTGAGCTTCGACTGGCTGACCTTGGCGTCCATGCGACTATCCCCCGCGCACGATGTGAACGATCTCGACCTTGTCATCGGGCTGCACGGTGGTCGATTCCCATGCCGCACGCGGCACCACCGCGCCATTGACCGCCACCGCGACCCCGCCGCGGTCCGGCTCCACCCCGGTTTCCCGCAGCAGGGCCCGGACGGTCCGGGCCGTCCACGGACGGCTGGCGCCGTTCACCGTAATGATCCGATCCATGTCCGGTCCCGCATCGGTTTCCTATCGCCCGGCAGCGCTTTCCGCCCGCCGGAACCGGTCCGGCAGGAACGGACGGATGGCGTCATCGATCGCGCCTGTCAGGATATAGCGGCTTATTGTCGCGGCCGTCAGTGGCGCCAGCAGAATCCCGTTGCGGTGATGGCCGGTGGCCACCACCAGCCCGTCCAGCGCCGCCGGCCCAAGGATGGGCGCGTCGTCGCGGCTGGTCGGCCGCAGCCCCGCCCAAACCTCGTCCACCACCAGGTCGTAGCTCGCCGGCAGGGTCGCCCAGCAATGACGCAGCAACTCGAAAAGCCCGCCGGCGGTAAGCTGGGTATCGAAGCCCGCCTCCTCCACGGTGGCACCCACGACCAGCCGGCCGTCGCTCTTGGGCGCCAGATAGATGCCGGGGACGATGGAGCGCCCCGGCCCCCACACCACATGGCGGATCAGCGGCGCGCCGGCGGCCATGCGCAGCGCGACCATCTGGCCCTTGAGCGGGCGTACCGGCGGGCGCACCGCGTCGGGCAGCCCCTTCAGGTTGCGCGACCAGGCGCCGGCAGCGAGCACCACGGTTTCGGCGGCCACTTCCTCGCCCGCCACCACCACGGCCGAGGCGCGGTCGGCGGCGGTGACCAGTCCCTCCACCTCGGCATGCTCGCGCAAAGTGCCGCCGGCCTTGAGGAAGGCCGCGCGCAACGCGCGGGCGACGCGGCGGTTATCCACCTGGTGATCGGCGGCGCTGCGGATGGCGCCGACCACGGTGCGCGCCAGCGCCGGCTCGTTCTCGCGCGCCTCGCGCCCGGACAGCCAGTCGACGGGCAGGCCCAGACCGCGCAGATATTCGTAGCGATGCTCCAGCGCCTCGCGCTCGTCGCGATCCAGCGCCACCACCAGCGTGCCCTCGCCGCGGTAATCCACGTCGATGCCGGTGCAGGCGGCGAGTTCCGCCGCGAAACCGGCCCACATGGCGCGGCCCTGCATGGCGAGCGGCAGCAGCGCCTCCTCGGCATGCTCGGCCTCGGCCTGCGGCGCCAGCATGCCCGCCGAGGCCCAGGTGGCCGCCATGCCCGCTTCGCCGCGCTCGAACACGGTGACCGGCCGGCCCGCCTGGGCCAGACGCCAGCCGATGGAAAGCCCGCAGATGCCGCCGCCTATGATCGCAATCATGGTCCCTCCTCGCTTGGCCGGCCGGTACCGGCCGGACGTCACGTGCGCCGAAGAGTCAGGGCTCCCCCCTGATGGGAAAGCCGTCGGATGAACGCACGTGCAGGGAAGGCCCCGGTGCGTGACGGCTCCCTCCGCTGGCATTAACCAGGTCAGGTTCGATGGGTGTACTCTCAGCCCTTACGGACACCCCAGGTCACGTGCGACAAGCGTGATCCCCGGCGCGGCAGGAGTCAACCCCCGCCTTCGACACCCACGCCCGCGGCACGGTGAAAAACGATCCGACTGTGACGGGCGTCACAGCACGCGCTGCGGAAAGGGTCCAGATAATGACTCCTCCCGCCGGGCGCATGGGGCGTCCGGTCCACGCCTCCCTGGGAGAACTACTGCGCCCGCCGCTCCTGCGGCGGGCCTTTTTTGACTCCGGCGTTGACGGCGACCGTGCGACGCGAATAGACGTGGGAAACGCCTCACTTCGCGCGGCGCGCAGGGCACCGGTACGGCAACGGAAGAACGCCATGGAAAACTTCACCCCGGTCTCCGCCCTCATTGGCGGCGCGCTGATCGGCGCGGCGGCGGTGCTGCTCATGTGGTTCAACGGGCGGATCGCAGGGATCGCCGGCATCGTCGGCGGGGTGCTCGTCCCCGCGCGCGGCGATACCGCCTGGCGCGTCGCCTTTCTCGCCGGGATCGTCCTCGGCACGCTGGCATGGCGGCTCGCCGGCGGGCTGCCCGCCATCCATCTGACCGGCTCGGTGCCCATGCTGATCGCGGGCGGGTTTCTGGTCGGCAGCGGCGTGCGCCTCGGCAACGGCTGCACCAGCGGCCACGGGGTGTGCGGCATCGCCCGCGGCGCGCTGCGCTCGGTCGCCGCGACACTGACCTTCATGGCGACGGCGTTCGTCACCGTCTACCTGGTGCGCCACGCGATCGGCGGAGGCGCACCATGACCATGCTGGCCGCGCTCGCCGCCGGACTGCTGTTCGGCCTCGGCCTCGCCGTCTCGCAGATGGCGGACCCGGCGAAGGTGCTGGGATTCCTCGACCTCGGCGGCGCGTGGGATCCGACCCTGGCTGCGGTCATGGGCGGCGCCCTGATCGTCACCATTCCCGGCTACCGGCTGGTGATGCGCGCGGCGCGTCCGGTGCTGTCGGATCATTTCGGCGTGCCGCCCCGGGGCCGGGTGGACGGGCGGCTGATCGCCGGCGCCGCCATTTTCGGGGTCGGCTGGGGGCTGGTGGGGCTCTGCCCCGGCCCGGCCATCGCGTCGCTGGCCTACGCCATGGGTGAAAGCGTCTGGTTCCTCGCCGCCATGGCGGTGGGCATGCTGGTCACCCGGCGGCTCTTTCCGTAGCGGGAGGGTCTGCCCCGCCTTCCAGCGCCGCCGCCATGAGATGGCGCCGCCGCCACGCCCACAGCCACAGAACGAGGCATACCATGGCGCCGCCGAAGACCGGCCAGCGCAGCCCGAGCACCCCGTGCAACGCGCCCATCAGCAGCGCGCCGAGCGCCGGCCCGCCGCGCATGATCATGCCGTAGAGACTCATCACCCGGCCGCGGATCGCCGGGGCCATGGAGCTCTGCAGCAGGGTCTGCTGCCCCACCGAGCAGGTGACGGCCGCATAGCCGCTGACCGCGATGCATCCCATGCCCACCCAGATGTTCGGCGCCATGGTGAAGGCGATCACGGCAAGGGCCAGCACCAGCACGCTGCGGACCACCACCCGGGTCAGCCCCTCGATGGCGCCGCGCCCGGCCAGCAGCGCGCCCGCCACCACCGCGCCCACCCCCATGGACGACAGCAGCATGGCGAAGCCGGTGGCCCCGTGTCCGAACACCTCGGCGGCGAAGCCGGGCAGCAGTTCCGAATAGGCGCGCCCGAGCACCGCGGTGACGGCGATCGTCACGAACAGCGGCGCGATTCCCGCATGGCGGACGCAGTACAGCATCCCTTCCATGATCTCGGCCGGAATGTTGCCGAGAGGCTTGGTCCGGGCGGGCCGGTTCTTCGCCGCTCCCTTCATCATGAACAGGGCGCCGATGAACGCGACATACGACACGGCATTGAGCGTGAAGCACGGCGCCACGCCCCACTGGACGATGATCGGGCCGGCGATGGCGGGGCCGACGATGCGCGAGACGTTGAAGCTGAGCGAGTTAATGCCGATGGCCGCCGCCAGATCCCTGCGGCCCACCAGGCTGGGCGTGATGGCGAGGCGCAGCGGCTGGTTGAAGGCCATCACGATGCCGAGCGCGATGGTCAGCCCGAGCAGGATTTCGATGGTGATCAGGCCCGTATAGGTCAGCACGGCGAGCGTCGCGGCCTGAACCATCGCCAGCGCCTGTGTCAGCTTGATGGCGTGGATGCGCTCCACCCGGTCGGCCACGGCACCGGCGAGCGGCGCCAGCACCACCGCCGGGGCGACGTCGGCCATGGCGATGGCGCCGAGCCAGAAGGCGGATCCGGTGAGCTGCCAGGTCAGCCAGCCGACCGCGGCGCGCTGTACCCAGGTGCCGATGTGCGAGCCCACGTTGCCGGTGGTGTAGATCCGGAAATCGCGGATTGCGAAGGCGCTGCGGATCGCCTGGAAGCCGGATCCCTTGGTCATCTGTGCGGTGCAGGTCGATGCGGTCGGCACCCCAACCGGATGGCCGCGCGGTGCCGGAAAGCCAATGTAAGCGCGCCGCTGCGCCGTCTCAACCGTCGCGTCCGCCCGGCTCGCCTTCCAGCGCGGCGGCCATGCGCTGGCGGCGCGGTCGCAACCACAGCCACAATGCCAGCAGGGCGCAGGCACCGATCGCCACCGGCCAGCGCAGCCCCACCACCTCGGCCGCCGCCCCCATGGCGAGAGCGCCGAACGCGGGACCGGCGCGCGCGATCATACCGTAAAGGCTCATCACCCGGCCACGCACCGCGCCGTCCACCGCGCTCTGCACCAGCGACTGCTCGCCCACCCCGATGATGACCGAGGCGTACCCGCTCAGCCCGATCAGCACCATACCCGCCCACAGGTTGGGCGCGAAGGCGAAGCCGAAAACGGTAACACCGAAGAACAACGCCGCATTCACGACCCGAACCGTCAGCCCCGCCACCGAGCTGCGCATGGCCATGACCAGCCCGCCGACGATGGCGCCGACACCCAGGGAGCCGGTCAGAACAGCGAGCCCTTCGGCGCCGCTGTCGAACACGGCGGCGGCAAAGCCGGGCAACAGCTCCACATAGGCGCGGCCGAACACGGCGACCACCATCATCACCACCATCACCGGACCGATTCCCTGATGGCGCACCGAATAGCGGATGCCATCCATGATCTCGACCGGAATGTTCGCCAGCGGCATGGGTGGACCGCCCCTCCGCGGCTGCCGCCAGCGCACGAAAAAGAGCGCCACGATGAACGCCAGGTCGGCCAGGGCGACCAGGGCGAAACACGGCGCGAGGCCGAGAAACCTGATGGTGATCCCGGCAAGCGCCGGGCCGGCAATACGCGAGATGTTGAACGTCAGCGAATTGAGCGTGACCGCGACGGAAATGTCCTTGCGCGCCACCATCTCGGGGAAGGTGGCGAGCCGCAGCGGCTGGTTGAACGCCATCACCATGCCGAGGGCGAAGGTCAGCCACACCAGAAGCCCGATGGTGATGGTGTCGGTCCACACCAGCAGCGCCAGCACCGTACCCTGCATCGCGCCCAGCACCTGGGCCCACTTGATGGCGCGCAACCGGTTCACCCGGTCGGCCAGCGCCCCGAACAGGGGCGCCAGCACCACCGACGGCGCCAGGTCGGCGAACGCCATGATGCCGAGCCACGCCGGCGACTCGGTGAGCTGCCAGGTAAGCCAGCCGACGGCGATGCGCTGCACCCAGACGCCGAGAAACGACACTGAGTTCCCGCAGGTGAACAGCAGGAAATCGCGGTTGGCGAGGACGTTTCTGACGGCGGCGAAGCCGGTCCCTGTTCTCATCTTTCCGTGCGTGGACCCGTCGGACGCCGCGGTGGCGGGAAAACGCGGCGTGGCGGACGCACAATACCATGTCCGGCCCTGTGCGCCGAGTCGCCCGCCCTTGCCGCCACCGCCGGGACACTGCTAGCCTTCGCCCTTCGTCTTTCCCCGCCCGCCCGGACCGGCCCATGCCCGACAGCACCCGCAACCCCGTCAACGACATCGGCCCCTACTGGATGCCGTTCACCGCCAACCGGCAGTTCAAGAAGGCGCCGCGCATCCTGGTCGCCGCCGACGGCATGCACTACACCACCGCCGACGGGCGCATCGTGATCGACGGCATTTCAGGCATGTGGTGCGTCAACGCCGGCCACGGCCGGCGCGAGATCGCCGAGGCCATCGGGGCGCAGGCCGGCCGCATGGACTACGCCACCGCGTTCCAGATGGGCCATCCCGGCGCCTTCGAGCTGGCGGCGCGGCTGGCCGCAATCCTGCCCGGCGACCTCGACCACGTCTTCTTCGCCAGCTCGGGGTCGGAGGCGGTGGACACGGCACTGAAGATCGCGCTGGCCTATCACCGCGCCCGCGGCGAGGGCAGCCGCACCCGCTTCATCGGCCGCGAGCGCGGCTATCACGGGGTCGGGTTCGGCGGCACCGCGGTGGGCGGCATTGCCAGCAACCGCAGGCAGTTCGGCAACATGCTGGGAGGCGTCGACCACCTGCCCCACACCTACGACCGGGCGGAGATGGGCTTCAGCCGCGGCCAGCCCGAATGGGGGGCGCATCTGGCCGACGCGCTCGAGCGGCTGGTCCAGCTTCACGACCCCTCCACCATCGCCGCGGTGATCGTCGAGCCCATGGCCGGGTCCACCGGGGTGCTGGTGCCGCCGGTCGGCTATCTGGAACGGCTGCGCGAAACCTGCACCCGCCACGGCATCCTGCTCATCTTCGACGAGGTCATCACCGGGTTTGGCCGGCTCGGCGCGCCGTTCGCCGCCGACAGGTTCGCCATCGTCCCCGACCTGGTGACCATGGCCAAGGCGCTGACCAACGGCGCGGTGCCCATGTCGGCGGTGGCGGCACGCGCGCCCGTCCACGACGCGCTGATGCAGGGGCCGGAAAACGCGATCGAGCTGTTTCACGGCTATACATACTCGGCCCATCCGCTGGCCTGCGCCGCCGGGCTGGCGACGCTGGGGATCTTCCGCCGCGACGGGCTGTTCGACCGCGCGGCATCGCTGGCGCCCTACTGGGAGAATGCGGTGCACGCGCTGAAGGGCGCGCCGCACGTGGTGGACCTGCGCAATATGGGGCTGGTCGGCGCAGTGGAGCTTGAGCCGCGTGCCGGCGCGCCGGCAACGCGCGCCTACGACGTGTTCCTCAAATGCTTCGAGGCCGGGCTGCTGGTGCGCCAGACCGGCGACATCATCGCCCTGGCGCCGCCGCTGATCGTCGAGCCGGCGCAGATCGACCGCATGATGGAAATTCTGGATCGCGCGCTGCGCGCGGTGGAGTGACCGCCGGCGCAGTCAGGGAACGTCAAGGGAGAACGGCATGAGCGTTGCAGCGTTGAGTCCCGATCTGGTGCTGGTCAACGGCCACGTATGCACGGCGGACGCGTCCGACAGCGAGGCCGAAGCGGTCGCGGTATGGAACGGGCGCATCGGCGCCGTCGGCTCCACCGCCGATATCGAAGCGCTGAAGGACCGCCGCACGCAGGTGATCGACCTTAGGGGCCGCACGGTGCTGCCGGGGCTGACCGACCCGCACGTGCACTTCGCCGACGGCGGCGCCAGCATGATGCACCGGGTGGACTGCCGCGACTTCTATTCCAACGTGCGCTCCATCCCGCAGATCGTCGAGAAGATCGGCGAGCAGGCGAAGCAGCAGCCGCCCGGCACCTGGGTGATCGCCCACGGCAGCCCCATGCAGGACTTCCGCATGCCGGAGAAGCGCTTCCCCGACCGGCACGACCTCGACGCGGTGACGCCGGACCATCCCACCGTCATCAACTTCGGGGCGCATATCACCATCGCCAACACCAGGGCGCTGGAGGCGGCCGGAATCCGCTCGGGCAGCGCCGCGCCGGCCGGCGGCTCCATCGCGTTCGACGCCAGCGGCGCACCCACCGGCAAGCTGGTGGAGCGCGCCCAGTACATCGTGCGCAACGTGATGCCGGACTACACCTACCAGCAGATGAAGGACGGGGTGATGTTCGCCGCCAACCGCTGCCTGGCGCGCGGCATCACCAACATCCACGACATCGTCACCAACAACGAGTCGGTGCGCGCCTACCAGGAACTGGTGGACGAAGGCCGGCTGCCGCTGCGCGTCAGCCTGCTGATCCGCGTCATCGAGGCGAAAATCAGGAAGGAGAGCCTGCTCAACCTCGGCTTCAGGACCGGTTTCGGCAACGACTGGCTGCGCATCGGCGGGGTGAAGATGTCCATCGACGGCGGCATCACCGGCCACGTGGCGAAGTTCTACGAGCCCTACGTGGACGACCCGTGCCACGAAGGGCTGATCCGCATCGAGCAGGACGAGCTGGACGAGACGGTGATGGCCTATCACAGGGCCGGCCACAGGGTATGCATTCACGCCATCGGCGACGTTGCCATGGACATGGCGCTGGCGGCGCTGGACAAGGCGCTGAAGGCCGAGCCGCGCACCGACCACCGCCACCGGGTGGAGCATCTCGGCAACTGGCTGGTCGACGACGCGCGCATGGACATCATCACCCGCAACGGCATCCTGCCCGTGCCCAACATTCCGTTCATGCACTACATCTGGGAGTCCCTGCTCGCCATCATCGGCGAGAAGCGGCTCAAGAATTCCTTCAACATCCGCGACATGCTCGACGCCGGCCTGCCCATCACCTCGGGCTCGGACGGTCCCGCCTACTGGCCGCTGGATTCCTTGCGCGACCTCGGCACCTGCGTCGCGCGCACCACCTGGACCGGCAAGGTGGTCGACCCCGGACAGGCCGTCAGCGTGCGCGAGGCCATCCGCATGTTCACCATCAACGCCGCGTTCAATGCCTTCGAGGAAAAGATCAAGGGCTCCATCGAGCCCGGCAAGCTGGCCGACTTCGCCATCCTTGCCGAGGACCCCTACGCGGTCGCCCCCGAGACGATCAAGGACATCCCGGTGGACATGACCATCGTCAACGGCACGGTCGCCTTCGAGCGCGAGGGCGCCGGCGTGCGGCAATAGCCCTGCCGCCACAATTCGTTGACTCGCATCGACACGGCCGGTCTAATCGGCGGCAACAACGCGGCGCGATTAAGGCCGACGCCGCCGCATGACGACCGGGAGGAACCGTGCTCACCATCGCCGCTCGGGCCGGTGTGCTGGTCGCGACGTTGCTGACCCTAGCATCGTGCCTGTCAACGAACGCCGCCTTCCAGACCCGCAGCCTGGGATCGTCACGGTACGTCGACCCGCAGATGGTGACGGCAATGCTGTTCACGCCGCAGGGCAAGGGCCCGTTTCCGGCAGTGGTGCTGCTGCACACCTGCGGCGGTCCGTCGCCGCACGTCACCCAGGACTGGCCCGATTACCTGACCGGCCTCGGCTATGCGGTGCTGACGGTGGACAGCTACGGTCCGCGCGGTTTCACCAGTTGCTCCCGGATGGGATACTTGAGATATCTGGTTCAGGCCGAGGATGCGCTCGGCGCGCTTGACTATCTGGCGACGGTGCCGTCGGTGGACGCAAACCGTGTGGCGGCGATCGGCTTTTCCGCCGGCGCCATCGCCATCAACGACAATCTGGTCAACTATCGGCCCCAGGGACGGTTCTACCGGGCGCTGATCGCGCTCTACGGCCGCTGCACAAATATTTTCGGGCACGGTCGCGACAGCGTTCCGCTGATGGAAATTGCGGCGGAACACGACGTCAACCACGCGCCGAGTTGCATCGAGGCCGGCAAGACCTGGCCCAGCATGGAGGTGCGGGTCCTGCCCGGCGCGTATCATTCGTTCGATTCCGATCACCGCGGGGGCCGGTACGACACCGGCGGCAGCTACATGCTCTACAGCGCGTCGGCGACGGCGCAGGCGCGCGCGCTGGTGAAGGATTTTCTCGCCCGTCATTTGGCGGAAAAGGGGCCGACGGCGCGGGCGGCGCCATAAACCGCCCTGCGCGCGCGGGTTAACGGAATGGCCGAACGGGTTGCCATTCCGCCGTCGCCCGACCATGATGGACCCTTCAAGGAACATAAGTACCGCGCAACGAAACCAAAGCAACCTTTGGGAGGAACCATGCACGTATCAGCGAAACCCCATGTCGCCCTGATCGCCGCGGCGGCGCTGGGCCTCGCCGCCACGCCGGCGGCGGCCGATTTCTACAGCGGCAAGCAGATCAACTTCATCGTCGGCTACAGCCCGGGCGGCGGCTACGACACCTACACCCGCATGCTCGCCGGCTACATCGGCAAGTACATCCCCGGCAATCCCGGCGTGATCGTCTGTCCGATCATCGGCGTTAAACGGACGAGCCCCGGCACCACGTCGCACGGGTGGTTTTAGCCATGAACGGAAATTCAAGGCCGTGCGAATTAGGCGCTCCGAACGATATCATTTCGCTTGGTGGATTTTACAATTCCTGAACAGGTAAAGCCAGTTTGACCAACGTGTTTTGCAGGAAAGGCTGCATGAGGGACGTGGCACCCGCCCCTCGTAAATGGTCAACTGAATGCCACAACTCGTGCGGTCCCCGTTCGCGCGAGGACGTTGACCGCGACGTCGCTGTTATGGCGACGCAACAAGACATCGACGCGGGAGTCGCCAAGCGTCAGCCCGCGGATACAAACCTGATCCAGAAACTCCGGCAGGCGCGGGGCATTGAAGATAATTTCATCGGCCTGATAATCGAATTCGAGCCCGAGGCATGCCTGCAGCATGGCGAAAGGCGTGGCACTCGCCCAGGCTTGCGGCGAACAGGCCACCGGATAATTTGTCGGCCCCTTATGCCGCCGCCGCACGAAACCGCAGAACAACTCGGGCAAGCGCCGCTGTTGGAAATAGCTCGATGATTCAAACAGCCCGCGCAGGATCTGCAACACCTTGTCCTTCATGCTGTAGCGGGCGAGCCCGAAGGCAATAATGGCGTTGTCATGCGGCCAAACCGACCCGTTATGGTACGACATCGGATTGTAGCGCGGCTCGGTCCGCGCCAGGGTACGCACGCCCCAACCGGAAAAGCCGTCGCGGCCGGTCAGGACCTGGGCGACGCGGGCGGCCTTTTCCGGACTCGGCAGGCCTGCGAACAAGGCGTGTCCGGCGTTCGACGACCGTACGCGGCAAGGCCGCTTTTCACCGTCGAGCGCGAGGGCATAGGTCGAGAGCTCTTCGCACCAGAACTGTGCATCGAATTGCTCGCGGAGTACGTTCGCCTGCATGTCCAGCGTCACCGCGGTGGCGGCCTTGCCGATCGAGCGCGCCATCGACGCCGCAACCCGCTTGGCAGCGTAGACATATCCCTGGACCTCGCACAGCGCGATTGGCCCCACCGCCGTTTGGCCGTCAGCGTGGAAAATCGAGTCGTGCGAATCCTTCCAGCCCTGATTGACGAGCCCGTCGGCATTTTGCCGGTGGTATTCGACGAAACCGTCACCATCGGGGTCGCCGAAGCCGTCTATCCACCTGAGCGCCGCTTCGATATTGGACCATAGCGCGGAGACGGTTTCCACATCGCCGGTGCGCTCGAAGTAAAGCCCCGCCAGCAGGACGAATAGCGGGGTAGCGTCGACACTGCCGTAATAGCGGCGAAATGGCACCTCGCCAAGATGCGCCATCTCTCCATTCCTGGTCTCGTGCAGGATTTTACCGGGTTCGGCGTCGGCGGCCGGATCCAATTCGGTCGCCTGGGTTGCCGCCAGAAACCGCAACACGCCCTTCGCGATACTCGGATCGGCCCATAGCATTTGCAGGGCGGTGATGATGCCGTCCCGCCCGAACGGCGCGCTGAACCAGGGGATGCCGGCATAGGGGTAAAGTCCGTGCTCGGTCGGGGAGAGCAGCATGCAAAGATCCGAGAACGAGCGGCATAGAAGCTCGTTGAAGGCTGTGTTCGAGGTCTCTACCGTCGCTGAGTCCCGGACCACCGCGCGCTGCGCGCGGCGTGCCTCGCGCATGCAGGTGAAGAAGCCCCGCCTGGGCGTCGTCGCAACCTTCGCGCCGGCGCAGCTTACGGTCACGAATAGAGTGTGCCGCCCCTCCGGCTCGATTTCGAAATCGAACCGGGCATCGTCGAGTGTCAAGGCGTCCGGCGTCGGATCGAAACGAAGCACCGTCTCGCGGGCGACCCCGTCGAGCCCCTCATACAATAGCGCTGCCGTATCGTCGGCCCGTCTTTCCGCCCTTTGCACCCCGCGTCGCGCACGCGAATGACCACGCACCTCGAACAGGTCTGCGAAATCCGCCGCGAATGCCAGGCGAAGACTAATCCGCTCGGTCTTTTCGCTGAAATTGCGGATGGCGATCCGTTCGTAGCAGGCGCCATGCCACAAAAACTTTGACCGCAATACATGGACAGCGTCCTTGGCGAGGATCAACTGGGTACCGTCATGCAGGTCCGGGTTGGTCAGATCCACGCTCAGGATCGCATTGTCATCCTGAATGTTGGAGCTCAGGAGCAGCGGCGCGGAGCCGTTCAGGGTCAGATCGAAACGCGAAAGGTGCCGAGTGTCGTTGTGAAACAGGCCTTCAGGACTTTCCTTCCACGACAGGATGTCCCCATAGGGGTTGAAGACCGCGAACGTATCGCCCTGCTTGAGCGCCTGAATCCCGAGCTGGCTGAGGGAAGCGCTGGCGGATATATAAAATTGCAGCAAGTCGCCATCCAACACTTTGCCGGCGGCGGCCTGTATCGGGGCTTCATCCGTCATTCGATCATTTTACCAGGCGGGGACGATGAGCGGGACTCAAGCGTTGGCGTCGCACCGCTAGGCCGCGCTGACGGGCGAAAGATAATTCGTGTCGGGCGTGGGCGCGCCAGTCACAAAATCGTAAACGATACCGCTTGCCATTGCCGCATATATCGCCAGATAGTCCCTGGCCATACGCTCAACCGAGAACCGCGTCTCGAAGCGGGCGCGCACCGCCGCGCGATCCATACCGGCCGTCATTTCGACGGCCGCAACCGCCGCCGTCTCGTTATCCACGACAAAGCCGGTAATCCCTTCGTCAACGACTTCCGGCACTGACCCATGGCGATAGGCGACAACGGGAGTGCCGCAGGCCATCGCCTCGATCATTACCAGACCGAACGGCTCGGGCCAGTCGATGGGAAACAGCAGGGCACGGGCCTTACCCAGGAATTGAGCCTTCTGGGCCTCGTCGATTTCGCCGATATAATCCACCAGCGGGTGATCGAGCATCGGCCGGATGACGTGTTCGAAATAATCTGCGTCGACCTTGTCCACCTTGGCCGCGATCACCAATGGCACGCCGGCCCTCTTGGCGATCTCGATGGCGCGGTCTGGCCTTTTCTCCGGGCTGATCCGGCCGAGAAAGGCGAGATACCCGCCGCCGCCGTCACCCAGATCGTAGGTATCGGGCGGCAATCCGTGATAGATCGTGCCGCGCCAGTTGAGCCACGGCAATGCTTGGCGCTGGGCATCGGAAATGGAGACCACCGGCATCAGGGGAAACTCGCGGTACACGATCGGCAACTCGGTGAGATCGAGTCGCCCGTGCAGGGTGGTCAGGGTCTTCTCCCGCGCCCGGTTGAACAGGGGGAAATGTAGAAAGTCGGTGTGAAAATGGATCACATCGAATTCTTGCGCCGCTTCCATCACGCGGTTCAGCATGACGAGGTGGTACGGAAGCGAGTCGCCATATCCAGAGACCAGGCGTAACGACTGGGGACACGCGGCGCGCAACTCGGCAGAGGTCTCGGAATCACCGCTGGCGAACAGCGTCACCGCGTGGCCGGCGCGGACCAGCTCCTCGGTGAGATAGGAAACGACCCGTTCGGTGCCGCCATAGAGCTTCGGTGGACAGCTTTCGTATAGGGGAGCGACTTGGGCAATTTTCACGCCGTTCGACCTTCACAACACCCCCTTGACGTTGACGTTACCCATCGCGATCCGCGAGCGGCGGTTCACGGAGTAAGGGCCCTCGGAAGCAAGACGGAAATAAATCTCTCAACTCTCTTAGCTGGCAATGCGGCACCAAGTTTGCAAGGGGCTGGAAATTATTCACATAAAGGTGTGCGCCTTCAAAAGGTTGCGGGGCCGGCTGTCCGCCAGCTTTCAGACCGACCGCCTGCTGCCAGGTTCAACAGGAGCTGACGTGACACGTCACCAGATTGGAAGGCTGTGGTGGACGGGCAGGAGCTGCATTTTCAAAGCCACGGCGAGACTGTCTGTTTCCGTCCTCCTGTCCGGCGTTAATTATGGGATGGCCTGCTCCCGGTGATGTCCCGGCCGCTGTTGAAAATGTGAGGTAGGCGTTGCTCGCCTTGAGCCGACAGGCTCGGGGTGCTGAATCCAACGACGCGACCCTGGCCGGCCATGCTGGAGGAGGATGCGAGCCGGGTGTGCGGTCCGCGCTACGGCCGCGTTGAGGGAAGGGACGGGCACCGCTGGGGCAAGACCGCGGGGAAGGTCGGCTTCCATGGCGGCAAGGTCGAGATCGAGCGGCCCCGCGTGCGCGCCCGCGACGGCGGCGAGGTTAACCTGCCGAGCTGGGAGGCAGCGTTGTCGGAGGACCTGCTGGGCGAGTGGGCGCTCAACCTGATGCTGATCAACGTCTCGACGCGCAAGTTCGGCCGCGCCGTCCGCCTGCCGGAGGGCGACGTGCCCGCGCCGACGGGAGCGGGAGTGTCCAAATCGGCGGTATCGCGCCGGTTCGTGGCGTTGTCGGCGGAGCGCATGAAGGAATGGATGGCGGCATCACCGGCCACGTGGCGAAGTTCTACGAGCCCTACGTGGACGACCCGCGCCACGAAGGGCTGATCCGCATCGAGCAGGACGAACTCGACGAGACGGTGATGGCCTATCACAGGGCCGGCCACAGGGTATGCATTCACGCCATCGGCGACGTTGCCATGGATATGGCGCTGGCGACGCTGGACAAGGCGCTGAAGGCCGAGCCGCGCACCGACCACCGCCACCGGGTGGAGCATCTCGGCAACTGGCTGGTCGACGACGCGCGCATGGACATCATCACCCGCAACGGCATCCTGCCCGTACCCAACATTCCGTTCATGCACTACATCTGGGAATCCCTGCTCGCCATCATCGGCGAGAAGCGGCTCAAGGATTCCTTCAACATCCGCGACATGCTCGACGCCGGCCTGCCCATCACCTCGGGCTCGGACGGTCCCGCCTACTGGCCGCTGGATTCCTTGCGCGACCTCGGCACCTGCGTCGCGCGCACCACCTGGAC
>Ga0326597_10000355_pt1 | contig 84524 bp, 62 predicted proteins | sample RVTome_12_FD_203789 | JGI IMG/M metagenome (GOLD analysis project Ga0326597, IMG submission 203789) | Soil microbial communities from uranium-contaminated site in the Upper Colorado River Basin, Wyoming, United States - RVT100D185 | ecosystem: Environmental > Terrestrial > Soil > Contaminated >...
ATATTAACCGTCGGGCTGGCGGGGTTAGCCTTTGGAGAGAGCGGAAGACTCGGCAACAATAATTTGTTGCAAAGCTGTTCTCTGTGAATTAGGAATCCCCCGGCTTTAGCCATGGGGAGTTGTCAATGATATCATAGGAGAAGTACAAGGAGTAGGGTTTAGATATTTTGTAAATCGTATAGCAAATAACTTTCATATTACTGGCTATGTAAAAAATTTGTCAGACGGTTCTGTTCAATTATGTGTTCATGGTAAAGCCGACCAAGTAGAGTTATTCATCCAACTGAAGAGGTGGAAACCCATTCCTTTAGGGACGGGAGGAACCCTCGCTCCTCTTTTTGTTGCCTTTTTTTACTCGAACTTCTACCATGTTGGTCAGTGGAAGCCCGCACACTTTAACTTGCAGCTTGTAGAATTTGTTGTTTCTACAATGGCGTCAGTCAATACGCTCTAGGTACCTCCGTTCTCGAAAGAGCGTTACGGTTAACCGGACGAAAACTGGAATGACAAGCTTTCGCCTTTAGGCAAGAGTAGTTGACCTCTCAAATAAAAGAAAAGGCTCCTGGAACAATTACCCATATGAATCAACAAAAAGATGATTCAGGCAAAGACTATTCAAAATTCTCAATTATCATGTAATTAAAAATCTTTAGTAATGGGCATGGTTTGTTGAAGCTCTGGGGGTTCATGTTTTTTGATAAAGGGGTTATTTTTTCTTAGCGATATATTGTAATCTTTGTCTATTTTACCCCGAAAGCCATCTCTCCATAGAGTAAGAGCATCTGAAGGAACTTCGGGAAAAAGATGAGCGTAGTCATTTCGTACTAAAATTAAGTTGATGGTCATTGCAACTGGTTTATAGCCCATTTTATTTGCAATGTCCATCATTACAGGTAGTGGCTGGTGTAGATTTTGATGTGATACCTCAGAAGGAATTCTTTGTTTAAAAAGTGGGTGCCAGCTTAGATTTGTTTCAACACAGATTACTTTGGGTCGCATCAGAAGGCCTTCTAAAATTTCACTATCAGCACCGTCAATATCAATTGACAGAAAATCAATTTCTTGGTCAGGAAAATGCCGTACAGCTATTTGATCTAAAGTTAAATCTGGTTGATAGGGCTTTGTACTAACAAAATAGTTTAAACATTGAACATTTTTGATTTTCTTATAATTGATTAATAGTTTTCTATAGGCTGCTTGATTTGCTTCGATCATTACACCGCTCCATCCTTTTTCCCATAAGAATCTTGAGTTGGATAGCCAAATACCATCTGCGGCACCAAATTCAATAAAAAATCCCTTTTGTATTCCAATCCTTCGAAAGACTTCTTCTAAGATGCCATCCTCCCCATTTTGTGAATAAACAGAAAATGCATAACGATTCAGGCTGCCTGCAGAGAGTCCTTCTAGCAAATCTTTTGTAGGATATTGCTTCGCTATTGAAAAAAGCCAATGAGAAGGTAAAGAGAGCGTTAAAATAATAAAAAGTACGATTTTTTTCATGGAGACCTGCTTTTTGGATAACTAAAATTAGATATTTCAAAAAAATAGTCAACAATTTAGTAATTAATCATTGTCTTGAATTTTTTTCGTAAAAATTTGTTCAAGCCTTTGAATTTGGAGTTCTGATTCTTTAAATTGAGGCTTATCATTAGTAACAGGAACATGTTTTTTTAGTAGTAATTTTAAAAATGAAGAAGATGTTTTAGTTTTTACATGGCGCTGTCTACATTGCAAAGAAAGCCTGTTATCTGAAGTGATTACAATTACATTATTTGTTCGTTTTAACGAAGACAACTCTTCTAAAATATATTGATCAGCAGTTTGGTTATGCTCTGAGAAGGCAATTTCTAAATTTGGACTTTTTGTATGCTTTGTCCAAAGAGCATGAACTTGATTGCCATCAAAGATCAAAGTTATTTTTATATTTTTTTTATTAATCAGCTCTTCACACAAGCGGATTAATAACTCTCTTTTCCCTTCTAAAGAAAGAGAATGCTCATCAAAGTATTGGAATATAATATTGTAAGCATCAACTAAATAGTGCATCAATTTAATAAGATAAGTGATTCAATAGAGGGTAATAATTTGTCTAACGCTTTTCTTCTATGGGAGATGCGATTTTTAATAGATTCCTCAAGTTGGGAAAAAGTTTTGCTATACTCATGTTTTACAAATAAGGGATCGTAGCCAAACCCTCCTCCTCCTTTTTCTTCATCAAGGATAAGGCCCTCACAGGTTGAAGAAACCAATTTTTTCAATCCGGATGGAGAAGATAAAGCGAGTGAACAATGAAAATAAGCTTGCCTATCCTGGTCTAATAAATGTTTCATTTCTTCAATTAGCTTTTTTCTGTTATCCCGATCTGTTGCATCATTTCCTGCGTAACGAGCTGAGCATACGCCCGGCATACCGTTCAAAGCAGGAACAACCAATCCTGAATCATCAGCTATTGTCCAAAGATTTAGCTTTTGTGCTGCATCTAACGCTTTTAGTTTAGCATTTTCATCAAACGAATTAAGGGTTTCTTCAGGAGGAATATAATTTGGAAAGTCAAGCAGGCTTAAAATATCCAATGCCTTAAAAATTTGAAGCATAGTTCTAATTTCTCTAATTTTATGTATATTTTTCGAGGCAATTAATAGAACAATGGGTGATTGATCTTGTTGCTGATTCATCGCTATACTTCCTTTGATTAATATGGCTTTAACAATATTTTTATAGAAAAATCCTTTCTAAATGCAAGAGAGAATTTTAAGTTTCAAAGTAGTTACTTATTTCCTTTATTGTAAGGGGGTGTCCCTGAAATTCAAAAGTTTCTCCAGCTTTTTTCCCTTTCATTTTTTGAGCGACTTTTGAATTAATGGATAAAACATTCCTTTCCGGATTAGCATCCCAAGGGCCCAATAGTGTGAATAGTTGTGTCTTTCCATCAGAATCGATACACTTTATCACGGTGCCAACATCTACATGATTGATATTGACGAGATCTTTGGAAAGTACTTTGGCTTTGTTTAACTGCTCAGACAAGGATTTAAGCTCGGTTTGTAATCGATCTCTTCTTTCTAAAGCAGCTTTATAAGGTGCATTTTCTCTCAAATCACCGTGGGATCTGGCTTCTTCTATTTCTTTAGCATTTTCAAGTATTTCTATTTCTGATAGATGCTTAAGTTTCTTTTGTGCCTTGATATATCCTTCTGCAGTGGTCCAAATAATATCTTCTTCAATAGGCTCTTCAGGTGTGTTCTGGAAAGTTTTTAATGATGGATATACAACAGCAGCTAATGAATGGATAATTTTTTTATCATGATCAGCAATGCTTAAGCATTTTGAGGCTAAAAGAATGAATTCTTTTAAATCTTCTATGGAAGATTGCTCAAAGACTTTTCTAATAATTTTGTATCGTTTAGCTAAAAGAATGGAAACCATTTTCTTAGCTAGGTCTTTATAATCAGCTTTTAGTTCAATGTGGGAGAGTAAGATAAAAAAGGCCTCTAAAAACTTTATCTGCCCTTCTTTATTGGCATAGGGAAGAGAACTTTCTTTTTCGATAATTTTTTGAAAATACCATACAAAAAGATAAGGATAATAATAAGGATGCGCGACTAGTTCTAAAATCTTTTCTTCAAATAAAGAAGCAGGGGAAATATTTTCCAATTCACTGAGTAGATATTCCCTTAATACATTCTGTTGTAAAGAGTAAAAGAGATTAAAAAACAGTTCTTGCCAATCTGATTTTAATTTTCTTATCTCCATTAACGCTCTCTTTTTTAACGCAACAATATCTATTTGTTCAATCAGTTCGTTAAATGAAGGAGTATGTGTAATAATGTTAGTTATTGCATCATTATGTTCCCCTAATTCTTCAAGTAGAAAATATAGTTGTAGTTTTTCTCCTTCATTTTGAGCATTTTTTAGTAGATCTTCAATTTTGTTCTTTAGTGTGTTTTTCACACCTTCATTTTTTAACGACTCTGAGAAATCTCTAATAAAATTGTATGTTAATAGTGTCGATTCTTTTAATTGTGGATGAGCCTCTAGCGCTTTGTATAAGGCATCTTCATGTGAGACACCTTCCCTAAGTAAAGAAAAAGGCTCTTTAGAAGAAGATGGAAAGGCCATTTTTGTATCCTTCTTCATTTTCGTTCTCGCGCTTTGCCACCATTTAGACCATTCTTCTTCAGGAATAACGAACTCACAAAGCTCGTCTTTCATTTCTTGACTAGTTTTAGGTCCAAGATCGTTCAAAAGCATATGAATCACTTTTAATGGATCTTTTTTAGCTTCTTTTTCTAATTCATCGGGATTACCAAAGCGAAGGGATAAGAAATGGTTATCTTGAAGAGGAATTAATGTTTTTAAAGCATTTTTAAAGGAGAAAGTTTTGGCTCCTAAAACGTATTCAAATTCAATGGTTACTTCTTCTCGAATTAACGAGACATCCAATACCTCACCGGTTCCCCATCCTGCTGTATGATAAACAAATTTTCCTGGTTTAAGATGTGTTAATAACTCATAACCACTTAATGCTCTTTGAAAATTTTCCTTGGTTTTTAATCCTGTAATACGGATTTTTTCTTCGGCATGGGCATCGTTGGGATATTTTTGAGTTAGAAAATCAAACGCAATTTCAGCTAACTCTTCTGAGTTCACATTTTGAATATCAAAAATAAGTTGAATAGCCTTGTCTCTTTTTTGAGGGTCTTTCATAATTCTCCAAAGGAGTACCCCGCGGTCTACGTGTCTGCCAAAAGAAGGAGAAAGATCAGATTTTTTACTTTCTTCTAAAATGAGCAAAAATTCATCTTCATCAATTTCATCACTGTAGCAGTATTCTTCCCAAATTTTCAAAAATCCTGGATAATCGTTTGTTTCGATTTTTTTTCTAAAATCTTTTAAATAAGTCATACCTATCCTGGTTTATATAAATTACCAAAAACCCGAAAAAAGAATTATAAGGTGGTTTGTAATAATCTGCAAATAGAAGATATATAACAAATAAAAAAGAGCTCAGAACAACAATATGAAGTTGAAAATCCAAAATATTTACTATTTGTTTTTTGATTATTAATCGCGTTTCTATGACGAAAAGGTATTTTTTAAAATGAATGTTTCATTATACTGCTACTAATACAGTAGCGTCATAAAAATCTTTTAAGCCATGAGGATAGGTTATGAATGAACCATCAAATGATCTGACAGAAAATCAAATTAAGATTTTAAAAAAATTTGTTACCAATGTTTCGGGTAATATCTTTGCGTTAAGAAATTTGCCTGAAGTCATAAAGGGAGCTTTGTTTTCGCGCTATTCCAGATCGTATCTGGGCCTTAAAGAATTGCTTTTAAAAGAGTTTATTTTAAATGATGAAGTGGCTTTTTCTGAAATTGTTGGGTCATCCTCTGACAAAAATCCTGAAGCTCAAAGTTTAGCCATACATAAAGCTCAGAATTTTTATGACCGTATTCTTGATGGGTATGGTGATGACTCTATCGGGGAATTAGGTGGAGCCCATTTAGCATTAGAAAATATTTCGATGATTGCAGCAAAAGAAGTTGAGGACAAGAGAATAGGAGGCTCTCCTTTAGAGAAATCGACAAGATATATCTATTTTGATAAAAAAACTGACGGTCAATATGCGTTTTACCGGGAACCGATTATTATGACGTCAGCATATAAAAATTTATATGTGGATACCTGTAATCTACTTTTTGACACATACAGTCAATTAATTCCTAAGCTTACTGAAGTTATTGAAAAAACGTTTCCCCAAGAAGGACATATTTCACAAGCGGCATATAAAGCAGCCCTAAGAGCAAAAGTATTAGACTGTTTAAGAGGATTGCTGCCCGCTAGTACCTTGACAAATATGGGAGTATATGGGAATGGTCGCTTTTTTGAAGCGCTGCTACAAAGTTTGCAAATTAATAATTTAACTGAACTTCAAGAAACTGGAAAAAGCGCCTTTACTGAATTATCTAAAATCATTCCTTCATTTGTAAGAAGAGCAGATACGAAACACAAGTATTTTCAAACTTTTGCGCAATTTCAAGAGCAAATGCATAATGATTTAAAATTACTTTCCGAAGCACATGAAGAGCAGCTCACAATTGAAAAGGAACCTGGTGTTTTTTTAGTGCATCATGATCCTGATTGTATTGCAAAAATAGCGGGAGCATTGTTGTTTGATCACTCCTCCTCAAACTTATATGATTTGCAACAGTATTGCTTAAATCTTCCTGAAGAGGAATTATCAAGAATATTAGATGCCGCCTGTTTGTCTAGAGAAAATAGAAGACATAAATCACCAAGAGCATTAGAGCATGCTTTTTTCACTTTTGAAATCATTGCTGATTTTGGAATCTATCGAGATCTTCAGCGTCACCGTATGTTAACACAGTCTAGGCAGCTACTTACTTGTAATTATGGTTATTATATTCCTAGCGAGATTAAGGACACGGATATGGAAAAACCATATATTGAAGCCATGGAAAAAGCAAAGGAAGCTTATGATCAGATTGCTGCAGAACTTCCTGAAGAAGCTCAATATATTGTGCCTATGGCATACAACTTACATTGGTATTTTCATGTTAATTTACGTGCTTTACAATGGCTATGCGAATTGCGCTCATCACCTGCTGGGCATCCTATGTATCGCCGAGTTGCACAGGAAATGGCTCGCCAGGTATGTGAAGTCTATCCAGCTTTGGAGCGTTTTTTCAAATTCGTGGATTATGATGGCTATGATTTAGGCAGAATGGATCAAGAAATAAAAAAAGAAGCAAAGTTGAAAAGGCTTAGTGCTGAGGAATTAACATGAAAGATAGGTTTTGGGGTGGAGTACTTTTGATATCCGGTACTTCCATTGGTGCGGGAATGTTGGGCATACCGTTACCTACTTCAGCTTCCGGTTTCATTTATTCCGCGATAGTTATGATTGCTATTTGGTTTTTCATGTTGGTGACAGCGCTATTATTTTTAGAAGTGAATCTCGCATTCCCTGGTGAGACCAACATGATTACCATGTCAAAAAAGATCCTTGGCCCAATAGGGAAGGCAATTTGTTGGGTAGTTTATCTATTACTTTTGTATTCTTTGACAGCTGCCTATATTTCTAGTAGCTCTGTTTTTTTTCTAAAGATTATGAAAGGATTATTTAGCGAAAATACTCCGGAGTGGCTTGGCCCATTACCATTACTCATTATTTTTGGTGTGTTTGTGTATTTGGGAACTAAATCAGTAGACATCATAAATCGATTTTTAATGGCCGGTCTTGTCGTGGCATATCTATTATTAGTAATATTTATTCCAAGCCATATACATGCTGAATACTTACTTCATTTCGATTTAAAACCCATAGTATTGGGAATCCCCATCATTTTAACTTCTTTTGGTTATCATGTTATTATTCCAAGCTTAACGGCGTATATGAGACATAATGTCAAACGCCTTAAAAAGATGATTATTGTGGGCAGTCTTATTCCGTTATTTGTTTATTTAATATGGCAGTTTTTATTCCTAGGAGCTGTTCCTATTGCTATTCTGATTGATGCATATGTAAACAGCCAAATTGCGGCTATTCCCCTCATGCAAGTTGTAAATAACTCTTGGGTTATTTCTGCAGCTAGCAGCTTTTCTTTTTTTGCTATTGTGACTTCATTTCTTGGTATTTCTATGAGTTTAGCATCGTTCTTACGCGATGGTTTAAAAATTAAGAAAACTAGCAGTGGTAGATTATTAGCCTGTGTTTTAACTTATTTGCCGCCTTTAATCTTTGTCTATTCCTATAAACGGGGCTTTATTATTGCGTTACAATATGCAGCTATTTTTGTGGCAATATTGTTGGCTATTTATCCCGCTTTGATGACTTTGAAACTTCCGAATTACAGAGGGTATTTTAATACTGTGCCTGGAAAAGGGATTATTTTTGCAGTTATCCTTGTTGCAGCGGTTATTGCTGTGTTGGGATTTCTTGATGGAACAGGATATTTAAGTAATTTGATTAATGACTATAAGTAAGTATGTTTCAACTTAAAACAGATTTTTATCCCTGTGGGGATCAACCACAAGCTATAGATCGTTTAACGAAGGGAATCTTAGCGAATAAAAGAGCACAAGTTCTTTTAGGCATTACCGGTTCTGGTAAAACTTTTACCATGGCAAATATCATACAAAATGTGCAAAAACCCACGCTTATTTTGGCACATAATAAAACCTTAGCTGCACAATTGTACCAAGAGTTTAAGTCATTTTTCCCAGATAATGCGGTAGAATATTTTGTTTCTTATTATGACTATTATCAACCAGAAGCCTATATCGCTAGAACGGATACATATATTGAAAAAGACCTGGCTATCAATGAAAGAATTGATCAAATGCGTCTTAGTGCAACTAGATCATTGATTGAAAGAGAGGATGTTATCATCGTGGCTTCCATATCTTGCATATATGGTTTGGGCATGCCCGAGTATTACAGCGAAATGATTTTATCGTTGCAAGTGGGACAGCAAATCAGAAGAGATGATGTGCTGCTTCATTTAGTTGAAATGCACTATAACCGGAGTGAAATGGATATTTCTAGAGCTACATTTCGAGTACGTGGGGACGTATTAGAAATAGGTTTAGCTTATGAAGAAAATGTTGCGTATAGAATAGAATTTTTTGGTAATGAAATCGAAAGGATTTCATCTATAGATCCTTTAACCGGTAATGTCCTTCATCGGTATCAAAAAGTGCATGTTTATCCTGGATCTCACTATGTCACTCCAGAAGAAATTAGAGGGTATGCGATTGAGACAATTAGAGACGAATTAGTCCAAAGAATTGAGTTTTTTGAGAAGGAAAATAAGCTGGTAGAAAGACAGCGTATTAAAGAGCGCACTACCTATGATATGGAAATGATAAAAGAAGTGGGCTTTTGCAAAGGAATAGAAAACTATTCACGGCATTTTTCAAAAAGAAATTCCGGAGCCCCCCCCCCCTGTCTTTTAGACTATTTTCCAGATGATTTTCTATTTTTTATTGATGAATCACATCAAACATTGCCACAGATGCATGCTATGTACAATGGAGACAGATCTAGAAAAACAGCACTAGTTGAATTTGGTTTTAGGTTGCCGTCAGCTTTTGATAACCGACCTTTAAAATTTGAAGAAGTCTATCAAAAAATCAATCAAGTTATTTATGTTTCCGCAACTCCTGGGGAATGGGAAGTTAATGATGCTGAAGGAGAAATTACCGAACAGATCATTAGACCAACAGGCCTGTTAGATCCTGTTATTGAAGTAAAACCGGGTCAAGGCCAGGTTGATGATGTGTTAGAGGAAATAAGAAAGGAAACAGAAAAAGGCGGTAGAGTTTTAGTGACAACTTTAACAAAACATTTAGCAGAAGAATTGACTAAGTTTCTAAATGATATTGATGTGCAAGCTAAATATATTCACTCTGAAGTAGATACGCTTGAAAGAATGCAAATCATTAAAGATCTTCGTATAGGCCACTTTGATGTATTGGTAGGCATTAACTTGCTCAGAGAAGGCTTGGATATTCCAGAAGTTTCCCTAGTAGCCATATTAGATGCAGATAAACAAGGATTTTTAAGAAGTAAAACAGCATTAATACAGACATGTGGTAGAGCAGCAAGGAATGAAAAAGGCAGAGTAATTATGTATGCGGACGAGCGAACAGATGCTATAAAAAGTGCTCTTAGTATTACTCAGAAAAGAAGAACTGTTCAAATGGCTTTTAATACTGAGCATAATATTACTCCAACAACCATTAAAAAAGGATCGATAGAGACGATAGAAGAGACTTTTGGGATTCTTCCTAAACAAGTAAAAACAAAAGATGTAAAGCCGCTTGACAAAGCTCCTGTAAAACAAGAGGACTTAGAAAGAAAGATAAAGCTGTTTAAAAGAGAAATGCAAAAAGCTGCTAAAGAACTACGCTTTGAAGATGCAGCCTATTATCGAGATCAAATCAAGTATTTAGAAGAAACAGAAATGTTTTTCTAAATTGGCTTTTATAATTTCTGTAGCAATAAACAATTGCCATTATCAACAGATTGAATGATTTTACAATTTTTAAATAGTTCTTGATACCCTTTTTCTGTAGATTGTCGTTTTACTGCATTAATCCAAATGTAACCGCTTTTTCTAACCTTAGGGAAAAACAACGAGACATCGTTAATTACGGACTGTTCATCGTGGTTTCCATCAATATGTAAGAGGTCAATTGTTCCAATTCTTGAAAAAGCGATCGTAGTAGTTTCTTTTAAAATTAGGCATCTATGAAGCAGATTTAAGCTTTTTGCTTTAGAAGCAAATTTGCTGTAGACTTCTTTAAGATTTACTTGTTTCCACCAGGAATAGTCTGGAGATTGAGGGGTAATATATTTTACACACTCATCATTATTCCAGGGATCTACAGCAAAGACAATACCTTTGTGATTTAATTCAAGAGCATAAGCTGTTGGAAGTAATGAGGCCCCACCAAATACGCCTATTTCAACACAAGTAAGGGGTTCTAATTTGTCAATTAATTCCATCATTGCTAATGCTTTTTCTTTAGAACACCATCCAGGAAATGTGTGATGGTGTTGAGCTATAAATCTTTCATATTGGGCTGTTTTCTTTCCAGTAAATCCAAAAGGAAGATAAGAGAGAATACAGAAAAATAATATGGAGAGAGTCATTGGTTTCATATTACATCCTTTTTTTGTCTGGTACAGTTTCTAATAAAGAAATTTTTTTTTAAAGAACTATATCTTGAAATGTTTATTTGTATTCAAGTTTTTTAGAAGGCTGTTAAGGAGTATAATAATAAGCTTTTTGAAATAAATTATTTTTTTGACATTTCCAACCAACATTTTGTATAGTTTTTAACCTATTTTACAGAGGAAGTCATGGTCTTATTCAAATCTAGCAAAAAACTGATACTTCACGTCTTATCATTTCTGCTGTTAGTTATTCCGCTTGTTGCTCAACCTTCCGCATTCTCCAAGGTTACTGAAATCAATTTGTCTACGTTATCGTTTATAAAAGAAACAAAATCTTTAACCTACGATTCTCCAATAGTTTTTAGAGCAAATTCTTATCATGATTATGTGTTTTTTACTTATTCGGCTAAAAGAGAAAAAATGCTCAGAGATATTATTAAACTGGGCATAATCAATGACATTGCTCCGCATTTAAGATTTTTTACTAATTCAAATAACAAAATTATTGGTTATAGATTTGATAAGGCTTTTGATCTCTATCCTAAATTAACCTTACAAGAACATTTGGTTAAAGCGTTGAAAGATGAGGAATATACAGATTCAAAAGCAGTTGAAAATTTATTTTCCCGATTAAATAGAAAGTTCCGAAATACTAAGTACTGCGTGGTAAATTTGACAGATGATGCAGTCGGGATGTTTTTTAATCGATGCTATCTACTCAATCTTGATTGCATAGTATCTCGTGAAGAAGTGGTAAAGCATTCTAATAAGCATTTATGGAAAATTCATAAGGAATTAGACTCTTCTTTAGTATTAAAAGAGAGAGAGCATGAATAGATTATTAACAATATTTATGATCTCTTTTTCATTTTTATTCTGTGTTCCTAGACATCTACCAATAAATAGGATTGATAAATCCTACTATGTATTGATTAAGCACCGTCACTCCTCTATTTGTTGGCCAACTGTCCCTCATTGGGTGTATCATGATAGGAAAACAAATAGATATATAAAAATTTGGCAGTACGATTCAAAAAGATCGCAAATGATGCTCGAAGCAGAAAAAATGGGAATTTTTGATGAAGTAACAGCATTAGAAACTCTATTGTTAGATGAAAATCATAATTGTGTTGGATATATCACTCGCAGATGTAGGCCACTAGATCCTTATACTCTCGAGCTGGGTCAGGCGATGAATGAAGACCCTGATTTGCATGATTATTATGCTTTTAAACAAATGACTGAAATTATGAAAAATAAAATTAGACAAACGGGGTTTTTCTATGGTGATATAAGAGTGGCAAATGTAGGTATGAGTGGAAACAATTGTGTTATATTTGACCTAGATGAAATCGTAACACTTGAACATTTATTAGGTATTAAAAGTTGCCATTTAATTCTTTCTCCATATCTTTTTACCCAGAATGAGCTGCAATTATTAAAAAGTTCTTTCGAATAACAATTCAACAAATGAGGTGAATATGCAAGTTTTTAAGTATTTATTTAGTAGTTTAATTTTAATTTCTAGCGTATTCGCATTAGAAGATCCAACAGTAGATCATGAATATATGAAGACTTTTTGGAAAAAGGGATCATTGCCTGTAGGGTTATATTATGGATTAGTGATTAATGGCGAGCATTTCGGTGGAGGAGCAAGACAATGGGAACCCCGCTGGGCTCAAATAAAAAACGCAATGAATTTTGAAGGGAAACGAATATTGGAATTTGGAGGAAACGTTGGTCTGTGTTCAATATTTATGAAAAAATATTGCAATGCAGAAAGGGCAGTGGTAATGGATTTCAAACCTGAATTTAAAAAATTTAACGAGAAACTTCAAAAAGCTTTTGATGTCGAGGTTGATTTTTATTGTTTAAATATTGATCAAGATCCCTATGAAAGAATTTTGGGAAATGACTATGACGTTGCAATTTGTATGAGTTTTTTTTGGTGGGTAAAGCAAAAAAATAGGTTTTTGCACTATTTATCTAACATTCCTAATGTAATCTATGAAGGACATGATACGCTTGAAGTTGAAGTTAATCGAATGAAGCAAGTTGGCTTTCTGTATCATAAACTTCTTGGATATGGAAAAGGTGTGCCTGTCGGATTAGCTAAAGGAAAAAGACCAGTAATACTTTTTTCAAAATATCCAATACGTTAAACAATTAATCAGTGTTTTTTTTAGATTTGCTTAAATGCCTAGGAACGCCGTTGTCAGAGATCGCTCCTGCAATATTGGTAACAACATCTTGACGGACTGTATATAGACGAATACCCTTTGGTAAACTCAAAGTCATGTCTATAGGTAGAAACATTCCGTGTTGTTTATAAAAGCCAAGTATTTTTTCCATTCCTCTACGACGTATTATCATTGATGTAGTACTAAACCTGGCACCAACTTGTCTTAAGTTAGGACCTTTGTCAATTTTTAATGCATAAGGATTTGGGCAATTAGGATTGAATCCTAGACAAGTAGCTGCACTGCTACAAGGAATATAAATACCATTTTTATCTCTTATGTCCCTATCTGTATATAAAATATCCCAGTTTTTATCCGTTCGTTTATCTAATTCTTCGATTAACTTTGATAAGATTAAAGGGTTTTGTTTTATTTCTATATCATCTTCCATAACCCAGATGGTATTGTAACCAGAATCATACGCATCTTTTAATACGGATAAATGGCTTAACGCACAACCAATTGTACCTCTAGCCGTGCAATGACAGTAATAGGTTTGGCCAAAATTTTTAATTATTTCATGTGATGGTTGAAAATTCTGATTGGGGTGGTAACTTGTTGCCATATATCCTCCGACCATACCTCTTTTATACTTCGTACCTACTTCATTTATTGCCTCAATAGAAAGTTTCCAGCCATCAACTGCAGAAAACCTATATGCTTTAATTCCATATTTATTTAATTGATCAACGGAAAGTTGATATTTTTCATCGCGCTCATCCAGATTGATTAAATATATGTAATCGATATTTTTAATCTTACAGTCCCTAGGCTTATCGACAATTTTTTTATAATGATTTTCAATATTTGAAAAGAGAGAGCCGATTAAAGCTAATGATATAAAAACAAAATATTTCATCAAGATTACCTCAACTTAAAAGGTGGATTTATCGAATTTTCCTTATAACAAACTGACCGGCTTTAGCATCAACAAATTTACATTTATCTTTATAAAGATTTAAAAAATCTCTCACAGCAGGTTTAACTCCTCTCCATCCATAATCGTCTCCGATTAAATATCCACCAGGTTTAACTTTTGAATAATAGTTTGTTAAATCACAATAGACAGCTCTATAGGAATGTTCACCATCGATATAAACGTAATCAAAATAATTATCTTCAAATAGCACTACAGCATCATCAGATGTCATTCGTACAACTTCTACATTCGGATATTCTTCAAAGAGCTTTGCAACATATTGATACATTTTAGTTTGAAAATTCAGAAGAGCGTCTTTTGATTGATCAATAGTTCTTGGAATACCTGCATCAGTCCAGGGGTCAATTAAAAACAATTTTTTGGGATTTTTAGGAAGGAGAAAATGATATGAAAAACTACCACCGGCAACCCCTATTTCTGCTCCGACAGCACCTTCTTTTATGTAAGGGTCTAAAAAATCAGCGCGATTTTGCCGCGATTTTGCTGGGATAATATTCTCTGCAAAACAAAAGTGTCCTATAAAAAGAACAAATACAAATATGTACAAATTTTTCATGGCTTGCTCCAGTGATTAGTCACAACGTAGCTGTAATAATGAAGCCTTAAAGTAAACTAGAAGAAAAAATATTTGTCCAAATATTATTTTTGCAAAATATGACTGATGGGAAGAAAAAAATATAGTCTAACTTTCAGCGAATGTGATAGCATTTTGCAAATAAAAGTAGAAAAGCAATTTTGCATTTTTTGATTATTTAGCTACATTAAACATGAGCAAGATGTGATTGGAGATTGTCTAGCTTTATCGTTCTTGCTGTAAGAGGCTATAATAATCATTTTGATCCTAGGGATTATGAGTGATGAAAAAAATTGAGCTTGTGATAAAAAAGTGTATTCCCGCTATCCAATTATTTCTTTTGATTGGGGTAATTGCCGGGACTATTTTAGTAAACAAAAGAACTGCGAAGATTCGTTCTAAATTACGAAGAATTAGCCAAGCTATAGATGTTGATTCTCATTTAAGAACGTTTAAATATAATTTTGAAAATAACTTCGTTCCTCCCAGCCAGCTAAAGCATTACGCTTCATTAAAAGACTTTGATAATCTTGTATTGAATGTTAAGAAAATTGATATAAGAAATGTGCCTCACCCTTATAACGCTTCATTAATAGACAAAGAGGATGGTAATTTCTGGCTATTTTTTAGATTTGATGAACCGAAAGAATTACCCTTGTCCAATGAGCTTTTGCCATTGAAAACATTTATAGGGGTTGTAGAACTTGATAAAAACTTTTGTCAAACTGAAAAAGAAGTCAAATGGATTGATACAAATAGCCTACATTCTGAAGATCCCAGAGTTTTTATTAAAAATAATGAATATTATATCGTTTATAATGACATTGTGCCAATTAGATCCTATTCTCGAACAATTAGGTTAGCTTCTCTAGAAAAAAATACTTTTAATGTGAAATATACCACTCAATTTGACTTACATATTAGTCCAATTGAGAAAAATTGGGTTCCTTTTATTGTAAATGAAAATGATGTGGAATCAGCACATTTTGTTTATCAGATAAATCCTCATAAAATTTTAAAGATTAAAAACCTATTTGCAGGTGAAGTTGAACATCTGTCATTTAAACAAACACCTCCATTCCATAGCAAACTTTGGCCTAAAGATTGGGGAACCCCAAGAGGTGGATGTCCTGCAAAATTAGTAGATGGTCGTTATTTATCTTTTTTTCATAGCGCAATGAAAAATTCTCAAACCGGAGTTGTCTGGTATATTATGGGGGCCTATACTTTCGAAGAAAAACCACCCTATAGGATAACAGCAATTTCTACAAAGCCAATATTTTTTAAAGGCATTTATGACACGCCGTATAGTTCATCAGCAAATAAAAAACTTCATTGCATCTTTCCAGCTGGGTTTACTTTAGATAAGATAGATAACTTGGAAGTTATACATCTTTCCTGTGGAGAGAACGATTCGGGAGTAAAAATTATTACCTTAGATAAAAATAAATTATTAAGTTCTCTAAGCGAAATCGATTATTCTATCCCAGAAAACCCAGATTTAATTGCATCACAATAAAAAATTATGCGTATTATTTTCATCTGTATTATTTCAATTTTTTGTTTCAGTTGTTCACAAAAACATGAACGACAAAAGCAATTGAAAAAGATGCGACATAACATTAAATCTCTTGCATTAACTATTGAAGGCTGGTGTACAAAAGAAAAGGCATTGGCTTTGTTTGATGTCACCATAAAATATAAGCCAATAATTTGTGTTGAAATAGGTGTATATGGCGGAAATTCATTATTTCCTATAGCAATGGGATTAAAATACCTAAATCAAGGAATTGTTTATGCGATAGATTCTTGGTCAAATGATGATAGTACTCAACATTTATCCTATGGGGGTGTCAATTATGAATGGTGGAAAGATCAGGATTTAAATGCTATCTATAAGTATTTTTTAATGTTGCTAAAAACGTTAGAGCTTGAGCATCAAACTATTATTTTAAAAAAAAACTCAGAGCAAGCTGCGCAGGAACTTCCACCAATTGATATGTTGCACATAGATGGCAATATGTCTGAAGAGTCTGTATATTTCGATTTGATCACTTATTTTCCAAAAGTTAAACAGAATGGATTAATTTGGTTAAATAATGCTAAGTGGACAACATCACGAAAAGCTTTTTTCTTTTTGATGAACAACTGTTCTGTTGTTAAAAGTGTTGATAATGGGAATTGTGTTTTATTTAAAAAAGACAAAATTAGCTCAAGTGATTCTTAAGTATTCCTGCTAATTTCATCATATCTACAGATTCTTTCGAGCCAAATACCTTTGCTAATTTGCTGTCAGGTTTTATTTTTCGTTTATTTTTTGGGTCTTGCAAATCGTGTTTCTTAATATATTGCCAAAGTTTTTTTAATACTTCTTGCCTTGATGCTTCTTTGATGCCTAATACGGCAGATAAATCGGCTGAAAGGGTAAGAACTCTTTTTCCACCTGTAGTTTTTCTTGCTCCTTTTTTTCCTTTTTTTTCATAAGGAGTTTTAGGATGATTAGCATCATATTTAGAGTCTAAATCTTTTAGATCATTAACGATAACATCACAATCAGGGAAATTGGTACATGAATAGAATATTTTTCCAAACCGAGATCGTCGCATTACAATTTTACCATCGCATCCAACAGCAGGACAGTCAGGACGATCCTCAGGTTTTAAAAAAGTTTCTCCTTTTTTAGGAATATTGACAATACCTGTACATTTTGGATAGTTAGAACAGCCAAGAAAAGCACCAAATTTCCCATGTCTAATTGTCATTTTTGCTTTGCATTTTGGACAGGGTTGTTCCCAATTAAAGTCTTCTGCGTAATCGTTTTTATTAAAATTCAACGCTTCAATAGGTGAGGTAAAATCACATTCAGGATAATCTGAGCAGCCATAAAAGTATTTGTTTTTTGACCATACTTTTTGCAGTGGCTTTCCACATTTTGGACAAGGTATATCTGTGAGGAGTTTTGGTACTTTTGCTTCTTTTTGAGCTTTTTCAACCATAGGGATAAAAGCCTGCCAAAATTCTTTTATGAGGTCTTTCCATTTTCTTTTATCTTCTGCAACCAGTTCTAAATCATCTTCCATGGCTGCAGTAAAGCCAATATCCATTATGGGGGGAAAGTTTTCTTCTAACATTTGAACAATGATTTTACCAAGTTCGGTAGGTTTTAAGGTGCCCTTTTCTTTTGTTGTATATTCCCTACTTTGAATTTTGTTCATGATGGCAGCATAAGTAGAAGGTCTTCCTACTCCGGATTTTTCTAATTCCTTTACTAGGGAAGCTTCAGTAAATCTAGGCGGTGGTTTTGTAAACGCTTGATTGGCTAGGACTTTTTCTAAAGATAAAGGGGTATCTTCATTAAGATCTGGAAGTGATTTTGCTCTTTCTTCTTCTTCCCCTAAGTCTTTTTTCTCTTCATAAGCAACTAAAAACCCTTGGAATTTAATTACAGAGCCTGTTGCACGAAGGATAATTTTCTGATCTGTTTGAACATCTGCGCTGAGTGTGTCATAAATTGCAGGATTCATTTGGGAAGCAATAAATCGTCTCCAAATAAGAAGATAGATTTTATATTGATCAGGTGTTAAGTGTTTCTTTATGGACTCAGGAGGATGAGACAAGTTAGTTGGACGAATGGCTTCATGAGCTTCCTGAGCGGATTTTTTACTTGTATAATAGTTAGGTTTTTCGGGAAGAAACTTTTCTCCATATTCCTTTTTTATAAAATTTCTGGCTGCAGAAATGCCTTCTTTAGAAATATTCACAGAATCCGTTCTCATATAGGTAATAAGACCTTCTCTACCCTCATTACCTAAATCTATCCCTTCATATAAGCTTTGCGCGATGCCCATTGTCCTCGAAACAGCAAATCCGTAATGTCTGGATGCTTCTTGTTGAAGCGTTGAAGTGATAAAAGGAGGAACAGGGTTTCTTTTTTTCTCTTTTCGCTGGATCTTTCCAATATGATATTTTGCTTTTTCTAATTTCTGAATTATCTTGTCTGCTTCCTTTTTATTTGGAATCAAAAATACATCAGACTTATCTGAAGGTTCTTTTTCGACTTTTTTGCCATCAACAGAATACAGGTAGGCTTCAAAAGGTTTTTTTGATTTGCTGGGATTTAGCAGTGCTGAAATATTCCAATACTCAGTTGGAATAAAAGCCTCAATGGCTTTTTCTCGATCTACTACCAGCTTCAGTGCAACAGACTGTACTCTTCCTGCAGAAGTTCCTTTTGAGCCTCGTTTAATCTTTTTAGTTAGAATAGGTGATATTTTATACCCTACAATTCGATCTAATAGCCGTCTGGCTTGCTGAGCATTAACTAGGGCAAAGTCGATATCCCGAGTGTGTTTTAAGGCATCTAATACAGCATCTTTAGTGATAGAATAGAATACCATGCGCCTTAGCTTTGTATTCTTGGGTAAGATAGAAGCAATATGCCAAGCAATGGCTTCGCCTTCTCTATCAGGATCGGGGCATAGATAAACAATATCTGCTTCTTTAGCCGCATTTTTTAGTTTTTTAATCACATCTAGCTTATCGGGCAGATTGACGTAATGAGGATCAAAATCCCCCTCAACATCAATCCCAAATTCTTTTTGAGGCAGATCTCTAATATGTCCTACCGAGGAAGCAAAGGTAAAACCCCTTGGTAAAAATTTTTTTAGTGTTGCCATTTTGGCAGGTGATTCTACAATAATTAGTGCTCTTTCCATTATCTTATATCTATCTTTTTTCTTATTTACCCGTTAAGATATTATGTTTTTCTGATTAAAAGTGTAAGTATTTGAAAAATTTTGATTTATTTACAAATGATAAGTGATGAAAATTTAATAAAATTTCATGAAGAAGGATTTGTTCCGGGTCCCAATGAAACGGAAAAAGCGTTTCTAAAGCGCATTGAGACGACAAAACTTTTTTTTGAAAACCCACATAATTACCTAAAGGATAACGGGCTATTTGATTTTTTCGATCAAAAAGCAAGCTCTGCTTATCTAGATTGGGTTAAAATTCGACTAAAAGAATTATTTGATGTGAATCCTAAATATTTTTGTTATTTTTTCAAAAATAAAAAATTGTCTTTCTTTCAAGCAGCGGCCACATGGATTATAGAAAAACCCGATTTTCGACTACCGATTGTACAATTGAAAACTCAACTTAAGAAAAAAAGATATTTACTTTTCTATTCCATAGATGAAATTCTATTACATGAAGCGGTGCATGCCGCTCGGATAAACTTTGATGAACCAAATAGCGAAGAATATTTTGCTTTTTCTGGTTCCTCAAGTTTAATCAGAAGAACATTAGGTCCTGTTATTAAGAACAGTAAAGAAGTATGGGTGTTTTTTTCTTTAATTGGGCTGGGGTATGTAAGCTTGTTATTATTCCCAGGAGCTGCTGTGGGGGCATTTCTTTTGGCTATTATGTGGGCAAGTCTTGGTTTATTCCGATTATTTTTTATTCGGAACAATTTATATCGCGCTTATAGAAAATTGCTTAAAATTGCATCTAGTAGGAAGTTGGCAAGATACATCTTATTTCGATTGACAGATCGAGAAATTAAATTTTTTGCTAAAAAATCCTTTAAAGAAATGATTGAGTATATTCAATCTGAAGCGACATCTTCTCTAAGATGGAGAGTGATAAAATTAAAATATCTTAAACAGTTTGTATGAGAAAAATATGAAAGGAATAATCATTTTTGATAAGAAAAAAAACTTAAAACAATCCGATTTAACAGAAAAATTAGAAAATGGAGATGTGATCTATTTTCCTCCTTCTCAAATCGATTTTGTTAATGAAAAACTATTAGCGACATTAACGGATAAACCCACCGTGAGTGTGGTAAATTTGCTGGGAAATCAAATTAAGATATTTTTACAAACTTTTATCATTCCATATAATGAAGGAATGACGCAACTGCAAGGCAAGTTTTGGGTTGAAAAAAGACCAAGCAAACCTATTCCTATATTACAATCAGATGTTTTGAAAAATGGTATAAGCAATGGAAAGCGCATTTTAAGATTCTTTATTAAATTCCCAACAAAAAGCCCCTCCTTTTGGGTGCATGGGAGCAGTTTTGAACATGCAGTACAATATTTCTCAAAACACAGATCACTTTTTAAACCCGCACCGTTGCTTAAAAGATGGTTTCACAAGCTTTTCAAGCAACCTTTTTCCTCTTATGATTTTTTCTTATCTAGATTACAAAACCTTATAAAAAATGATGCCGCTTTTCAAAAGCAAATTGATAAACAAGAAATGAAAATAGAACCCTATGCGGCTATTTTAGCTTTTACCGACCACCATTGCTATGATTTAGTAGGAAAAGATAATGTTTATGAACAAACTTTTTTGATTCACCGTCATAGCTTATTGAATCCAGAAGTAGCCCCGGCCAGTTTTCTTCAGCGCCTTATGGATCAAAATCCTGTAGATCCTGAATACGTAATTTTATAAAAATTTTTTTCTTTTAGAAGCAGGGGCGATAAAAAGATTTTTTCGGTATTTAGTCACCGTTCTTCTAGAGCATTGGATACCCAGCTTTTTTAGTTGCTGGCATAACATATCATCGGAAAGAGGCTTCTTTTTATCTTCCTCTTGAATAATTTTCATTAGCAGTTGTTTGGCATTCATCTTTGTAATAGTAGGAGAGTGTAAAGAAAATGAAGCAGAAAAAAAGAGATCAAAACTGACCAACGAACCGTCTATAGATAATACTTTGTCTTGTACGGCTCTTCTAATAGTTGTTTCGTGTAGATTCAGCTCTTCTGCTAGGGTTTTGTAACTCAATGGCAGTAGAGGTTTATTTTCTAAAAAGAAAGGCTTTTGTTTAGCAAAAATCAAAGAGGTGATCTTTGTTAGCGTTGCCTTTCGTTTTCCTAAGATCTTCTTTAGCCATTCATACTGCTTATAGTATTTTTCGAAGAATTTTTTTTCTTCATCCCGTTTAGAGTCTTTTAGTATTTCATACTGGCTTGGGATACCAAACTGAGGTAATAGTTCATGATTCACTTCGAGGGAGACCGTTTGATCGTTTATAGTTAGAAAGACATCTGGTTGTAATAAAGTAGCAGCATATTTGTTATTTCTATATGGAGCTGTTTTCAGCTTTGAAAGAATGGAAATTACTTTTTTTTCTATCTGAGCTAATGAAAGTTTGTATTTTTGACTTAAGCTAGGCCATCTTTTCTCGATAAGTAGGTTAAAATCATTGTCAACTATTTGTTTCAGGAGTTTTTCTTGAGGATAATAAATTTTAAGTTGGTAGGAGATGAAATGTTGCAAGCTTTTACAACTTACTCCTTTAGGATCTAATGATTTTATAACTTTTAGAACTTTGCTAAACTCTTTTACATTGAGATTGAAATAACTACAGAATAGATAGGGATTATGTTGGAAAAACCCCTGGTCATTGAGATTAGATAAGATTCTTTTGGCAATGTAAAGCTGTTTGACATTTAAAAACTCCCGGGCCTGAAGCATTAAACTCTGATAGACCGAGGTGCTGTTAGATATAACGCTTTCTATATTAATGGAATCAATCTGGAAGAAGTGGTGGGGGTCGTTTTTTATCTCGAGTAGTGGGTTATCATTGATTTCGTTTTCAAGCCATTGGGAAAGATCATGAATAGGTAGTTGCAAAACATGTAGCGCTTTTTTCATTTGCGCTTTCATGATGAGCTTAGCTTGTGCACGATAAGCTAAGGAAAATGTTGGCTTTAGTCTTCTAAGCATAAAGTTTTTTTAAGCTAAATTACATCTATTACTAAACCCCTCCATAGCATATACTCCTATAACTTGCAAAATGATGTTGTGATTTTATGAAAGCCGCAGTTTTTTGTAGCAAAGGGCTAGGAGATGCCCTGATTTTTTTAGTTATTGCACAAAATCTTAAAAATGAAGGATATGAAGTAGATGTCTACCATGAAATAACCGTTCAATTACAGCCTTGGTTCCATCATTTTTTTCTTCGTTCATATCCTAAAAATGATGAGATAAGAAAGTGCCTAGAAGCCTACGATTTAATCATTATTAATAAGGATGAGAGGGAGATTAGCCAACAAATTGCTGAGGAGGCTAAAGAACTTAAGCCGGACAATTGCTGGATCTTATGCCCTACAACATGTAAAGGGAAAAAGATACTAGGGGATTTTCAATTTGACATTAGAAAAAGTATGGTTGAAAATTTACAAAATTTTTGCAGAGATAAGTTAGCCTGCAAAAATGTTGTTTTCCTGAACGGTATTTTCCCTTTAAAAGAATTAAAATACCGACAATGTCCTTCAAGAATCATTATCCATCCCACTAGCACTAGCAAAAAGAGAAACTGGCCAAAAGTAAAATTTTTAGCGCTAGCAAAAATACTAAAGAATAAAGGATATACTGTTGCATTTATTGTTTCTGAACAAGAACGGTCTATTTGGCAAGACGCCTTGAATCAAGGCTATCTAGTGCCTTCTTTTGCAAGCTTACAAGATTTGGCTGCTTATGTATATGAATCTGGATATATGATTGGCAATGATTCTGGGATAGGACATTTAGCATCTTGCTTAAAGATTCCTACACTTACTATTTTCGCTTCGAGAAGGAAGCGGTTATTATGGCAACCAGGCTGGTTTTTGAATGAAAAGGTGGCCGCACCATGGTGGGTAATCAATATAAAGGGATTTCGTTTAAGGGAAAAGAAATGGCATGTGTTCATCTCTGTTGGTAAATTGTATAATGTATTTAAAAAGCTGGTTTCTAAACATGAAAAAATGTTGCATATTTAGCTGTAAAGGCTTAGGGGATGGGTTAATTAACCTGGTATTAGGCTATAACCTATTTTTAAATGACTACAAGGTTACCCTTTATCATGATAACCACTTAGATGATTTACAAAGCTGGTTTAGCTATATAACAATTTTACCTTTCCCAGTTGATGGGTTAGCTTCACAAATTTACGAAGAAAATGATCTTGTATTCATTGCTTATGATAAGTCAAATCCCTTTCTGATGGCATTAATACAGGACGGTAAGACAACTTGTCCAAGTAAGACATATGTATTGAATCCTTCTGTTACGACTAAAATAGGTTCCCAACCCTATTATGGGGATACAAAATTTAATCCTGGAATACCAATGGTAGAAAACATGGTTAATTTTTGCTCTCATATCTTGAAATTAAATAAAGTGACTATATTCAATGGCTTTTCTCCACCTTCTTTATTACAAAATAGGCGTTACATCAACAGACTAATTATTCATCCTACTAGCGCAAATGAAAATAGAAACTGGCCTTTAGATAGATATGTAACACTGGCAACTCTTTTGCAAAGCAATGGATTTGAGCCAGTGCTTGTTATGACAGACAAAGAGATACAGCAGCTAAAGAATGATACAAAAGCATTAAGTTATGTAAAAACTTTTAGCAACTTAGATGAGCTGGCTTCTTTTGTCTTTGAATCGGGTTATATGATTGGTAATGATTCTGGAATAGGGCATTTGGCTTCTATGTTAGGATTGCCCTCAATAACTATCTGTCGCAATCCACGAGTGTTTGATCTTTGGCGTCCCGGATGGCAAAAAAATATTGGTATTTACCCCTCGAAAAAGATACCAAATATTTCGGGTTTTAGAATACGAGATCAGTTGTGGAAAAGGCTGATCGGTCCAAAAAAGGTGTTAAAAAGGTTCTTAGATCTAAAAACAACGTGTTAGCTTTGCGTATTTTGCTACTAATGAACGCGTCATATTATCTTCTACAAAGTTAACATCGTAGGTTAACCCTAAAGAAGAATCATATGCTTTAGTAACGATTCCTTTTCCAAAGGTTTTATGCATAACAACGCAACCTGTTGGCAGATGATCTTCTTGTTCAATATATATTTCATTATCATAAGAGGGTTCATTAGAAAAAGATTGAAGGAACTTTTTGGGAATTTCATCTAAGAAACGAGATGGTTTCATCATTTTTAAATTGCCCCACAGATGTCTAAACCGGCATGCTGTAAGATAAAGATATCTTTTCGCTCTGGTCATTCCAACATAACATAATCTTCTTTCTTCTTCTAGTTGCTCTAAACTATCTTTAGAATTAATGTGAGGAAGCAAGTCCTCTTCCATCCCGGCAATAAATACTACAGTAAACTCCAATCCTTTACCATTATGTAAAGTCATTAATTTTAAGCTGTGGATTTTATCTTTTTCATCCATATGAGAAAGTAAGGTTAATTCTTCTAAGAATTGAGACAGAGTCCCCTTTTCATTCGTCTCTTGCCATTCGGCTGCTTTAATGATTAACTCTTCTAAATTGTCTTTTCTGTCATCAAAACTATCTGGATCTTCCTTTAAATGATCAAAATATCTAGTTAAACGCATTGTTTCTTGGATAAGATAATCTAATGATGGATGTGAATGGGCTAGCTCACGCAATTGAGCAATTATACTAAGGTAATCTTTTAGTCCCTCAGATTGTTTAGCCGATAATTTTATTTCGGCTACACTTTGGTTACATAATTGTTGGCATAAATCTAAAATAGGTTGAATACGCTGATCTGATAAGTGAGTAATCTTTTTTAATGTAGTCGAACCGATACCCCTTTTTGGTATGTTAAGTGTTCGGGCAAAAGAGATATAATCACTATTCGTCAATAACATCCTAAGAAAGGCTAAAATATCTTTGATTTCTTTTCGTTGATAGAAGGACAGCCCCCCATAGATAACGTATGGAGTTTGTTTTGCAATAAGATAGTCTTCAAAATTACGAGATTGTGAATTCGTTCGATAGAAGATAACCATTTCTTGGAAGGGAATGTGTTTATTTATATGGTAATCGACTAGCGTATCCACAATAAATCGGACTTCTTGTTTATCATTGTCAGCAAGGTAAAAACCAATTTTTTCTCCTTCGCCAAGTTGACTCCATAGTTTTTTGTCATAGCGAGAGGTATTATGATTAATTAAACCGTTAGAGGCCTGCAAAATTGTATTCGTGCTGCGATAATTATGTTCTAGATAAATGATTTTTGACTGGGGGAAATCCTTATCAAAATTTAAAATATTTTGATATTGCGCGCCTCTCCATCCATAAATGGATTGATCTGGATCACCAACAACAAAGAGATTTTGATGTTTTGCTACCAATAATTTTATAAGAGAATATTGAGCAAAATTTGTATCTTGATATTCATCGACTAAAATAAACAACCATCTGTTTTGATATTCTTCCCGTACTTCTGTCTTATCTTTTAATAATTTCACGGTTAAAAAAAGTAGGTCATCAAAATCAACACAGTTATATTCTTTCAGTCGTTTTTGATAAAAAGGAAATACATCCGCAAAAATTTCTTCTTCCTCAGAAGAAAATGAAGAAGCGATTTCATTGGGACCTATCAAATCATTTTTTGATGAGGAAATCAAAGCTTGGATTTTTTTGCTTAACCCTTTTTCATCTTTTATTTGCATCGATTCTAAGCAACTTTTAATCAATTTAAGGCTGTCTTCGCTATCATAAATAGTAAAATCTCTACTGTATCCTAACTCAGTAATAGACTCTCGTAAAATACGAGCGCCTAAACTATGAAAGGTGGAGCTTAAAATTGAGGCATGCGTTGTTAATTTGATTCGGCTATGCATCTCATTTGCTGCTTTATTAGTAAATGTCAGCGCTAAAATATCTGAAGGGAGCACTCCCAACCCAAGTAAATGCGCAATGCGTGCGCCTACTACTCTAGTTTTTCCAGAACCAGCCCCCGCTAATACAAGCATGGGCCCATCTACATGCGTAGCAGCTTTTTGTTGTTCCTCGTTAAGACTAATCGTATCCATAGGTAAAGAGGATAAAGGAAAAATGATAATTTATAAAGGGGTTCTTCTTAGTTCATTATCTCGGGTGCCCAAGCTACCATATCGCTCATAATTGTAGCTTAAAGTAACTTCTCTAACATAATGTAATAGTTCTAAACGACCATTGGCTAACACAGGCTGGGTTGCAAGATAACAATTCCCAGTAACAGCGCAAGAATAGATTTGATCATCGAGTAAAGATGCGGTTCTTAATACTTCATAATCGTTATTTTCTATCTCGGACAAAATCTTTTCTAGCGGCCATTTATAAACAGGGATTATGGAATCTAACTTTAGCCAATCAAAACCTTGATCATATGTTTCATTCCATAAAATTTTAAATTGTGCTTTGCAGGTTAAACAAGCAGCACAGATACGCAGCGTATCAAAAATGGAACAGTCTTCACCGATGTATACGATTATTTTTTTTCTTGGTACGTAACCGAACAAGTTATCTTGCCCAATGATTTTAGATGGATCTCTTTCATGTTTTACTCGACCCCACCAATAAGCATAATTGGCGATAGAAGCATACCAAATACCAAGTTCTTCAGCAGAAAGATCTAAAATTTCTAGCAAGGGAGTTAATTTATTTACTTCTTCATTAACAGATTGTTTTTGTTGAGGTAGATATTTTTGTGTAGCAATTTGACAATTATATAAGAAATTAGGCCCCCCGGTTTTATATCTGGTACCAAAGCTACTTAGCTTACATCCACCAAAGGGTTCTCGTCGGATCATTGCACCGGTAATAGGTCTATTTACATAACAATTACCTGCTTCAATTTTTTCTAACCAGCGTACCTTTTCTTTAGGATCTAAAGAATGTAGACCAGCGCATAATCCATATACTGTTGAGTTGGCTAACTCGATTGCGTGATGAATATCCTTAGCTTTTACAACGCCCAATAGAGGCAAGGGATAGTCAAAATTAAAAAAGTGATTATCTTGTTCCACGTCGAATTTGATACCTGCACTCCATCTATTGGGATAATGTGCATCTGGCTCAGGCTTTAGTAACCAATATTCATTTTTTTCTAATGAAGTCATTGCGCGAAGTGTTTGATGGGAAGGGCATTCGATAAGAGGTGAGAGATTAACGCTTGGATCCCAAGAAGGGCCGACGGTTAAACTGGCAGCTGCAGCGCATAGTTTTTCTCTAAAAGAAAAATCTTCATACACTTCTTCTTCTACTATTGCGATAGAGCAATGAGAATAATTTTGTCCTGAGAAGGTGAATGCAGAAGTTACTAAATCTTGAACAGCAAGATCGCGATCGCTAAAGGCTGTGATGATCATATTATTTTTGCCGTTAGTTACTGCAGTTAAATCGAGTTTTGGAAATTTTTTATGTATTTTTTGAGCAGTTGATGAGCGGCTAAACAGAACCATTGCAGCTAGCATTGGATGAGATATCATGTGTTGATCAGCCACTTCATCAGTACAATTAATAAATTGCAAAACGGTTTTAGGAATGCCTGCCCGCCAAAGTAAAGAAGCTAACAAGTAACAAGAATAAACAGCTTCTGGAGGAGGTTTTAGAATGACTGTATTTCCGCAAACTAAGCTGGCTGCTATACCGCTTGCTGCAGCGGAACAGGGTCTGCTCCAGCAAGGAGCAACCAGATGAATGCCCTTTGGTTTAAAATCCAAGTCTTTTAACAAATTCATTTTATTCGCACGGATACGATAGTATTCTAAAATGTCGAGTACTCTAGATATTTCATGATCCGCTTCTATGATGGGCTTTCCAATATCCATCATCAGGGCTCCAACCAAATCAGATTGATGTCTTTTAATGATCTCTGCTGCAGCAAATAGTAGTTGCTGCTTTTCTTCAATGGGAACAACTTGCCATTTTTTATTTGCTTCATCCGCAGACTTAAATGTCAAATCTATATGTGATGCATCAGCTAAAGTGTATGAGTAGTAGGTCTTATTAAGATCATTAGGGGTAATGCCTTTGCCGTTTTGATTATCGTTGATCTCTTGTCCGGTTATAACTATTGGAACATGGGGAGGAGTAAAATGTTTCCATTTTTTTATAAGTTCATCAAGCCACAGTTGATTATTCTCTATAGAAAAATCGGTATCAGCATGATTTTCGAAATGAGCAAAAGGTATTTTTATAGTGCTTGCTTCTATTCGGTTTTGATCTCGCCTTGGTGTTTCTGAAACCGTTTCAATCTCATCACAACTCTGTAAAAAGAGCTGAAGTTGTTCTTCCCAGTAAATAGTTCCTGGTTTTAGTTTTGCCACATCGTGCATAAAATTATCTAATCCAACAATCTCTTCAATCCTTCTTGCAATATAAGGAATTGTCTGTACAAAATCTTCCATTGGATTAATAGGAGTATATAAAAAAATATCTGAAAAACCGAGTTCTTTCAGTACAATTTTTAAACTCTTCGCCAGTCCGTAGAGTAATTCAAAAGATATGTAACTAAAGACTTCATTTTCTGCCGCTAACACGAGTGCATATGATATGTCGAATAAATTATGGGTAGCAATACCAATATGTACCGATCTTACGTGCTCTTTTTGTAAAGCAAAGTGTAGCATTTTTTTATATTGAGCATCTGTTTGAGATTTAGATAGAAAAGGAGCTTGTTTCCAATTTTTTTTCGAGGCGACGATCTGCTCCTTATGAAGATAAGAACCTTTTGTCAGGCATATTTTAATGGGTTCCCCTCCATTCTCGACACGTTTTTTAGCCCAAAGGGTAAGTTCTTTTAAGGCATTATACGAATCGGGCAAATATGCTTGTAGGGCGATCCCGGCAGAAAAATTAATGAACTCAGGATCACTTAATACTTTTTTAAAAGCTTCAACGGTAATGGTAAAGGTATCGTATGATTCCATGTTTAGCATGAGATACTTTTTTTTCTGTTGTTCACTACTAAAATGCTTAGCTGCTCTGTAGATATATCTTAGCTTTTCTGCAAAAGACTCGATGGCTAATTCTTTAGCAACGGGATTGAGGATTGGACATAAGCCGGAGGGTTGAAGGCAAACGTGTTCTACTTCTGGATTTTTTAGTGCGTCCACATAATGATTCATTTGCTTTTGTGCAGAACTATCATCAGGCAATTGTTCTCCAAGGAAAGCATAATAAATTTTATATCCCTCTTGTTTGGCCTGTTTTATGAATGATTCGGTGTGCATATCTTTTTCTTTTAAAATGACAGCTGTTAGTTGTTGTAGGAGTTTTTTCTGTAAAGCTGTTGCTACTAAAGAAGGGAAACTGGGCGCTAAAATTCGACAAATCACTAAATGTATTTTTAAAGACCAGGGCAGTTGTTGAGGCAAGGGAAATTGATTTAATAAATGAGAAATTTGTGAAGCAATTTTTTTCTTTGACTGTGGCCTGAAAGCTAAATCAAGTAATTGAAGGACGAGCGCTCTACTATTTAAATTTTGGGTGATCTCTTCATAAAAATTATGAAATTTTTTTTCGTAATTGGTCTCGATATTTTTCATCTCTTCCATGAGATGAGCTGCAATATCAATCACGATCTGCTTTCTTTCTTCTACTTCTAATGGGGTCCCTTGCAGGGAAAGAATGATTTCTCTGATCTGATTCGTTAAAATAAATCGGTTCTTACTTTTGTTCATGATGATCGCTTAAAAATGACTAATTCATACCATAAAAAAGGTTTAGGCAAAAACGTTTTTCAATGCATAATCTAAATTCATAACTTAGGTAAAATAATGTTTTTACGTCGGCTGTGTTTATTATTAGTAGCTCTATTATATTTACCTCTTGTGCTGTTTGCTAAAGTTTCCAGTGGTTTAGACGTTTTTTTTGATACGAAAAGACATCTCAGATTACAAGGAAAAAAAGTGGGGCTAATAACTAATCATACTGCTATTGATAAAAATTATTGCTCTGCATACGAAAGATTTCTATCTGAATCAAAAGGATTATATCGATTAGCTGCTATTTTTTCTCCTGAGCATGGGCTAAATGGGAATGTTTGGGCCGAAAAACCTATAGAAACCATTGAGATAAAATCAATTCCTATCCATAGCTTATATGGAAAGACAAGACGGCCTACTAAGACGATGTTGAAGAATATAGATGTCCTTATTTTTGATATGCAAGAGATAGGATCTAGATCTTATACATATCTCACCACACTATTTTATTGCATGGAAGAAGCTGCAAAAGAACATATTCCGCTTATTGTTCTCGATAGACCAAATCCTATAAATGGCATCACGATTGATGGGCCTATGCTAGAAAATAAATGGAGATCTTATATTGGGTATGTCAATGTTCCTTATTGTCATGGGATGACTGTAGGGGAAATAGCCAATTTTTTTAATCAAGAATATCAGATTAAGTGTGATTTAGAGATTGTTGAAATGAAAGGATGGAAAAGAGACATGGACTTTTCTAAAACAGAGCTTTCATGGATACCTACTAGCCCGAACATCCCTGAACCAGATACTCCTTATTATTACTCATCTACGGGGTTATTAGGAGCAATGAGCATTGTTAGTATTGGGGTTGGATATACCATGCCATTTAAGATTGTTGGTGCTCCGTGGATAAAAGGCGAACCATTTGCTCAGGCATTAAATGCACAAAAATTAAAAGGCGTTCGATTTATCCCTTTTCATTTTACACCGTTTTATGGTCTTTATAAAGCCGAGCGTTGTGAGGGTGTATACATTAAGATTACTGATAAGAAAAAGTATAAGCCATTAACTGTTCAGTTTTTGTTAATGGGGATGTTAAAAAGTCTTTATCCAGATGAATTTAATAAGCGATTTAAGCAGTTTTCTGAACCGGCAAAAAAAATATTTTGTCAAGCCAATGGTACAGACAAAATTTTACTATTGCTCACGCAAGAAAAGTATCCTGCGTGGAAATTAATTGAATTTGATAAGGAAAAAAGAAAGCAGTTCGCAGAAAAGAGAAAGAAATACCTGATTAAATCTTACGAATAATATTTAGCAATCTATGCGGGTATTTGCTAAAAAAACACTCTGTTTATTGACTCTTTTTACTCATTACGATAAAGTCTTACTAATTATAGATGCGAAAATAAGGAGTAATTATCTATGGCAAAAATGATTGAATTCGATCAAAAAGCGCTGAAAGCAGTAATGAGGGGTGTAAAAACTTTAGCTAAAGCTGTGAAAGTTACACTAGGACCTAAAGGTCGCAATGTTGTTATAGATATTGGCTCAAACAATATATATTCAACCAAAGATGGAGTAAGCGTTGCCAAAGAAGTAGTTCTCAAAGATAGATTTGAAAATATGGGCGCTCAGATGGTTTTAGAGGCGGCTTCTAAAACAGCGGATTTAGCTGGAGATGGAACAACAACTGCTATTGTTTTAGCTGAAGCGATATTAGCTGAAGGAATAAAAAATGTGGTTGCAGGTGCAAATCCTATGTCCATTAAAAAGGGTATCGATGCAGCCGTTGCGACTGTTCTGAGTGATTTGAATGGACAAGCTAAAAAGATTCAAACTCCTGAGGAAATCCAGCAAATTGCAACGATTTCTGCAAATAATGATTTTGAAATAGGTGCCATTATTGCTCAGGCAATGCAGAAAGTTGGAACGGATGGAATTGTCAGTATCGGAGAGGCAAAGAGTAATGAAACCATTTTAAAAGTTGTTGAAGGGATGCAGTTTGACAAAGGATACGCTTCTCCCTATTTCATCACTGATGCAGATAAAATGCGTGTAATCATGGAAGATGTGCTTATTTTAATTACTGACAAAAAAATAACGAGTGCACGTGAGTTAGTGCCCATATTAGAAAAAGCAATGGAAAAAGGTTCTAAGCCGTTTCTATTTATTGCAGATGATTTTGAAGAAGAAGCTTTGGCTACTTTAGTATTAAATAAGATCAAAGCTAATTTACCCGTATGTGCTGTAAAAGCACCTGCATTTGGAGATCGTCGCAAAGAAATTTTGCAAGATATTGCTATTCAAACAGGAGCTACTGTTATTTCTGATGAGGTAGGACATGCTATTGAAGACGCAACACTTGATATGCTTGGAAAAGCTAAAAAGCTTATCATCACAAAAGATGATACTACTATCGTTGAGGGGAAAGGGAATCATACTGAAGTAGAAAAAAGAAAAGCACAAATTAAACAACAATTATTAGCAACAGATTCTGATTATGAAAAAGAAAAGCTTGAAGAAAGATTAGCAAAATTAGTTGGTGGCGTGGCCGTAATTCAAATAGGAGCAGCTACTGAAGCAGAAATGAAAGAGAAAAAAGCAAGAGTAGAAGATGCTTTGCATGCCACACGTGCTGCGCTAGCTGAAGGGATTATTCCTGGTGGTGGTGTTGCTTTGATTCGAGCAGCCAAATCTTTAGATAAGTTAAAGTTAAATCACGAAGAAGAAATTGGAAAGCAGATTATTCGTAAAATCTTGTTTGTACCCGCTAGTTCTATAGCGTCAAACTGTGGCAAACCGGGTGAGGTGATCGCTTCAAAAATTGAAGAAAAAACGGGTAGTTTTGGATATAATGGACTGGATGATTCATTTGTAGACATGTATGAAAAAGGTATCATTGACCCTGTTTATGTTACGAAAAGCGCCCTAACTTATGCAGCCTCCATAGCTTCTATGATTTTAACTATATCTACGTTGATTACCGATAAACCTAGTCCTAAGAATAAAAATGGTGCTTCATCATCAATGAACTCGATGGGTGGAATGCCTCCAATGGGCGGGATGGGCATGCCCCCAATGATGTAATAACAATAGGAGATAAATACGTGAATAAATTATTAATAATATTATTGGCTTGCTTTGGGTGTACATTATCTGCTGCATTGCCGCCTTATTTTCATTCTCAAAAAGAGATTGTGTCTATTTTGGAAGATAAGAGATTACATAATGCTTTTGGTTCTGCATTTCCCATTGTAAAAATTGAAAAAAACAAAGAAGGCTATTTAATTACTACTACGCGTCAACAGATGCAAGTAGATGTAAAGTACATACCCATGCCAAAGGGATTAGTCGGTCCTGGAAAGTTTGAGTTAAATTTTCAAGATCCTATAGATTTGCCCTATGAAGAATCATTGTTCTAATGAATAATATTTTTCGATAACTTCATCAACTCCATCACAGACGTATTGTTTCCATGAGGGATCGTTAGCTTTTAGACGATTTCTAATGTCTGTGCCGGATATGACAGCTACCTTATTATCAACCGAAATCATTCTAGGAGTGTAGCCAACGTCTCGTCCCCAGTTTACTGAATCAATATCTGGAATAATTTGAACAGTAGCAGGGATATTCATCTTTCTTAAAGAAGTCTCAACCATTTCTTTTCTGGCTTTAGAAGACCAATGTTCTATTTCTCTTTCACGGACTAAAACTAGTAATGGTCTAGAAGGATCTTCTTCATATACTTTTCGCATGATTTCAAAATGTCCTTTATGAAAAGGAGTCCATCTACCAATAAATACAGCGTGTTTTTTCAAGGGATTAGCTACTCTAATTAACCCAAATAATTTATCCACGGACTCTTCAATAGTCTCTTTATCGGTATAACAGACAAGATCTGCGTTCTTAGGGACATCATATGGATCTGTAATTCCAGTAAAATGAGGAATTTTTTTATCAATGGCTTTTTGATACATGCCTTTGACATCTCTTTGAATGCACACTTTTAGTGGGGCATTTACAAACACCTCATAAAATTTAATGCCCTCTTTTTCGAAGGCATTTTTCATGTAAGTTCTGATGTTTTCATAGGGGCTCACAAAACTTAAAATGACATATTCTGATGATCTACTGACCAATTTGGTCATTTCAACAACACGACGCAGATTTTCTTCCCTGTCTTTTTTAGTAAAAGCGAGATCTTTATTGATTGTCTTTCTCACTTCATCCCCATCTAATAAAACGCTACCTGGAAGCAAGCGGTGAAACTCTTTTGCAATTGTTGTTTTGCCAGCGCAAGGTAAGCCTGTTAATAGGATAACATTTTTACAGTAAGCGATTGTGAAAATTCCTATGAATAATGAAAGGTATGTTAATTTCCTTAACATGATGGGTTCCTGTAATTAAAATTAAGTAAAATAATATAAAAATAAAACGGAAAAAATCTATTTATTTTTCCAAAAACCAGGAATAAACAATAGTAGCATTACAAAGAACTCAAGACGACCAAACAGCATTAAAAAAATAGAAACTATTTTTGCACCGGCAGTAAAAAATGCAAAAGAACTAGTTGGTCCTGCCGCTCTAAATCCAAGCCCAACATTATTTAACATCGACGCGACTGAACTAATAGAAGTTTGAGGATCAATTCCACAAAAAACTAATAAAAAGGTTCCAAGAATTGTAAATAATACGATCATTGTAAAAAAGGTAAGCACACTGACAGATATCGATGGAATGATTTCTTTATTTCCTATACGCAATTTTCTAACTACATCTGGCTTAAACATATTTTCTATGCGATGGGATATAACTTTATATAAAATCATTATGCGAGAGGTTTTTACCCCGCCGGATGTTGATCCTGACATACCGCCAAGGTACATGAGGAGTAGTAGTGTTAGCTGAGCTGGAAAAGGCCAAAAATTATAGTTTGTAGTAGAGAATCCTGTACAAGTTTGTGCCGAAACAGCTTGAAATACGCCTTCTCTAATAGCACTGGATACGGTGAATGGTGATGAGGTACCATTTAGCTCTAAATTCGTTTGTCCAAATAAGTAGCATGATACTAATAAACATCCTCCAAATACGATTAATAGATGCAAAAATAAATCAGGTTCTTTTAGGCGATAAAACTTTTTTCGTAGGATGAAAAAATATAAGGCAAAATTAATACTTCCAAGAATCATGAATACTATGACGACCCATTCTGTAGCTGGATTGTTATAACTCCCAATACTTTCATTAGTAACAGAGAATCCCCCTGTAGACAAAGTAGAAAAAGTAATACAAAAAGCATCTAAAAGCGGCATGCTAGGGTGCGTCCATATCAAGAGCAGGACTTCTAAAAGAGTTAGCCCAACATAGAGTTTCCATAATATGGAAGAAGTTTCACGAATACGAGGGACAATAGTGTCTTTGGTCGGCCCTGGTACTTCTGCTTCAAATAAAAATTTTCCGCCAATGGCTAATGCAGGAAGGATGGCAATAAACAACACAACGATTCCCATACCACCAAGCCATTGGGTAAAACTTCTCCAAAACAATATCCCCTTACTGACTGCTTCTGTTCCAGAATATATTATTTCATTTGTTAAAAGGTTGCGAACAGGATTTATAGTTCCATAATAAGTATAGCTTTTCTCTGGCACGTAGGGATCTGTAACAATAATAGGAATTTCAATGCCATTTTTATCAAAAGCCTTAGCATTAAAAACAGAAACTCCTGTTGTTGTAAAACCAGACATAGATTCAAAGATCGCATCTAATGGATTTTCTAATGTACGGCTGAAATAAAAAGGCATTGCTCCTAAAATAGTGGACATAAACCAAATCATTACAACCAGGATAATACTTTCTTTGCGATAAAATGAGCCTGTTGCTTTTCTACCGCAAAACCAAAAAATAGCTGATAGAACAAGGGAGATAAAAAAACTGGAAAAAAATGCAAAAGCAGAAGGTGGAAAAGGCGTTTCGATGATGTATTCAAAATACAAACATACAACAAATGGGATGAGTAAAATCAAAGAGAATATAAATAGATAGCGACCCAATACTCTTGAAATTTCTCTATACAACACAGATTTTCTGCCTCATTTAAAATAATTCTTGTAGGTCATGGATATGCTCTGGGCTAGAGATTAAAATAATCGTGTCATGAGGAGATATTACTTTATTTCCCCTCCCGATCATTACCCTTCCTTTATTTTCTATAGCTGCAATAAGTAGTTTTTTAGGTAATCTCGAACTCAACTCAGAAATCGGAATGCCACATAACTGAGATTCTGCAGATACTTTTATCTCTAATACTTTTGCACGATTCTCGCATAGAGAAGCGATAGATAGTATCGTTTCACCGTGTAAAATAGATAAAATACGATTAGCGGTATTTACTCTTTCAGATATGGAAAAGCTGATATTTAAATCCCTAAGGATAGGCCCAAGTGATATGTCAGAAATCAACGATATAATTTTTTTACAACCAAGTTGTTGACCAATTAAGGAAATAAGAACATTGGTGTCATCATTACGTGTACAAGCGACAAAAGCATCCGCTTTTTGTACTTGTTCAGAAGCAAGAAAATAAAGATCGGTTCCATCATGATTGATAATAGTAGATTTTGGTAAAAGATCTGATAGTTCTTCACATCGATATTCATTTTTCTCAATGATTTTTACATCGACATCAAATTTTTCTAAGATATGAGCAAGCTGAAAGGCAACGATACTACCTCCAACAATTACGATAGAAGATGTGAGATACTGGGGAATTTTAAATACCTGATGAAGGTTATACATCGCTTTTGTTTCACCAATAACGGTGATTTCATCTCCGGGAAAAATCTTATCATCCCCATGTGGGAAGATGATTTCATCTTTTTTATCTTCAATATGTCTTCGGATAAGAGCAATGATAATCTCTTCTGGTAGATCTAAATCTTTTATAGGAACACTTTTTTTGTCCCAGCTTGCTGGAATTTTAAAAGAGCGCATCTGAATAATGCCATGAGCAAAATTTTCAACAGAAAGATCTTCAGTACTAATAACGGTTTTTAATATGTCATGAGCAGCTAACACTTCTGCACCGATAAAATGATCAATGAAAAAGAGTTTTCTGAAATCTAATCTAGAATAGGTGAGAAAGCTCATTTCTTTTATGCGGGCAATGGTATAGGGGTATCCCAGATTTTTTGCTATAGAGCAAGCGACTAAATTGGTTTCATCATCTCCTGTCATAGCGATAAAATAGGTCGGATCATTTTCAATAAGATCATCTAACATTTTCCATTTGGATGCTGAGCCAGATAGTGTGCTAACGTCAGATTCTTTAGAGATTTTTTCTAGCTTCTTATTATCGCGATCAATGATGATCACATTATGTTCTTCATTAGAGAGAACAGAAGCTAAGTAACAGCCGATTTTTCCGGCACCGAGTATTACAATATTCATAAGATGCTATATTGATTCCTTATATTTATTTTGCCAGTCTACGCTTTTAATAATTTTTCCCATAGCCGCTAAGTTTGATAGGGAGGCTTGATGTAAAGCATCGCTATAACTTGCCACGCAATCGGTAAGGGTGGTTACACGATAATTTCTTCCTACTGCTTCTCTGGCGACGGTTTCAACTACCCCATTGGTTGTAAAGCCGCACAATACCATTTCTTCGGCATTTAATGCCTTTAGATAATGCTGCAATTCGGACTGATAAAATGCAGAGATTCCCCATTTTTTTATCTGATAGGTAATAGAGGGTAATCCTTCGAGCAAGTCATGTCCCCAAGTCCCTTCTCTAAACCCTTCTTTTTCCAAAAAGGGTCTTAGCACTTTTAACATTCCCAGTCCTAGGGCATTTTCATTAGAGTCAGCTAAAATAGTGAGTTGAGTGGCAATAATAGGTATGTGCTGTTGATTGCAAAAATTTATAGTTTCCACAATAGGAGGAATGATTTCATTGATTTGTGGTGCCATTAATCCATGCTTAAAAAACACGCCATCTTTATGGCATAGATCGTTTTGCATGTCTAAGACTAAAAAAACAGTACGAAAGGCGTTCATTATTAATACCTAACCTTAAGATTTTTTTAGCCTTAATTTCATTTTTTGTCGATAATGGGATGCAAGTTTTTTTTAATTATTATGAATATTGCAACTATAATCAATTACTGTTCGAATGAAAAAGCCTTTTTAGAAAAGGTGATTTCAGGAGTAAATTCTTTTAGTAAATCCATTTTTGTGGTCGTTTGCGATCACTTTTTTAACGGTGAAAAAGAGGATATAGCACAAATCAAAAAGGACGCCCAGCGATTGGCAATGGCGCAATTTATTGTTTATCCTTATGAAAAGCGATTAGAACACACAAAAATTTTTAAGCGTATTGGCCAGGCAAATTTTTGGCATTCATTTTCTCGATATCTAGGATTTTCAAAGTTAACCGATGCTGTGGACTATGTTTTATTTTTAGATGCAGATGAAGTTGTTGATGGGGATGCTTTTAATCGATGGTTATTAACTGATGAATATAAGCAATTCGATGTAATGAAACTCGCCAATTATTGGTATTTTTTATTTGAACACCTAAGAGCAAAAGTTTTTGAAGATTCTGCTGTATTAATAAAAAAAAATAGGATCACAGCCAACTTATTATTGACAAAAGAAGAAAGAAATACTTTATATGATGTGTTAAATGGGCCCAAAAAACGTATGGTACTTGGAGTTGACAGTAAACCAATGATTCATCACTACAGCTGGGTTAGAAGCCAAGCTCAGATGTTGAAAAAAGTGATGAGTTGGGGGCATAAAAATGATAAAGATTGGACCAAATTAGTCACAGAGGCCTTTGAGAAAAAGGATTTGAAAAAAGATTTTGTGCATGGATATGAGCTTGAAAAAATAGACAAAATTTTTTCTAATCCGCCACTCTTCAATCCAAATCATGTAAATAATTACTACCAGGTTTCTGCCGAAGAAGTGATAGAACTGTTAGAAAAAAAAACTCAAAGGCTCTTTAGGTTATTTAATTTTTTTTCTAAAGATAAAATCATTGCAGAAAAAAAGAGTTCTTTTTGATTATAATGGGACATATGCACCGGTAGCTCAATTGGATAGAGTACCCGGCTACGGACCGGGTGGTTAGAGGTTCGAATCCTCTCCGGTGCGATTGGGTACATTATGATGATTCTTGAAGTTTTTCCCGGCGGTCCTTATCAAACAAATACTATTTTACTCGGCTGTTCAGAGACTAAACAAGCAGCTGTGATCGATCCGTCCCAAAATATTTTTAGTAGTGTTATTGCTGAAGCGAATAATCAAGGATTAAAAATAACAAAAATCTTACTGACCCACTCACATTGGGACCATATAGCTGATGTAGCAATTTTTAAAGATAAACTGGCAATACCAGTTTATGTACATGCCAAAGATGCTGAAAATCTAAAAAAACCAGGTGCTGACGGATTACCTAAACATTTTTCTATTAGAGGTGTTAAGCCGGATTATTTGCTTGAAGATAAACAGCAATTACATGTGGGTAATTTATTGTTGGAAGTAATGCATACACCGGGTCATTCTCCCGGAGGGGTTTGTTTTTATTTACCTGAGCAAAATACATTGATCAGTGGAGATACCCTATTCAAAGGTTCTTTTGGAAATACAAGCTTTCCAACATCAAATCAAAAAGATATGATAGCTTCTTTAAAAAAATTATCTCGCCTGCCCGGGTCAACTTTAGTAGTTCCCGGTCATGGAGGAAAAACTACAATACAAAATGAATCATGGCTTGAAAGAGCTGAACAATTTTTCTAATGATAAGGAGTCAAACAGTTATGTTAATTGGTAAAAAAGCCCCTCATTTCAAAGCTACTGCTGTTCAACAACAGAAGATAATTGAAAATTTTTCATTAGATCTCTTTGCGAATCAGTATGTGATTTTATTCTTTTACCCACTAGATTTCACTTTTGTTTGTCCTACAGAACTTCATGCTTTTGAGGCTCAATGTGATGAATTTAAAAGTCGAGGTGTAGAAATTGTAGGCTGTTCCGTTGATAGTCATTATTCACATCTTGCATGGCTGAATACTCCTAAAGAAAAGGGGGGGATTCAGGGCGTTAGTTATCCTCTTATCGCTGATATTACAAAAAATATTTCCAGACAATACCATGTTCTTTTTGAAGAAGAGGGAATAGCTTTCAGGGGATTGTATTTATTGGATAAAAATCACATCATTCGTCATCAACTAATCAATGATCTTCCTCTTGGGAGATCTGTAGATGAAGCGATCCGTATGTTAGATGCTTTGATCTGCTTTGAAAAAAATGGTGAGGTTTGTCCAGCCAATTGGCATAAAGGAGACAAGACTATGAAACCTACATCTAAAGGAGTCTGTGAATATTTTGAGAAATAACCTTTACCCATTTAAAGAGGTTAAATAATCATAAAGGTCTTTTTCTGTAGTAAGTAGTAAACTATTATGGATTTTACATATGGGTTCTGCAGCTTGTAAGATCATCTGATCTCCAACACCTGGAAGACAGAGAGCATCAAGATTAGAAATCCTGTCTTTGCTTTGTAAATATTTTAAACCAATCAGATAATCTTGATAACTAAATCCTTCTTCTTTAACGCGGAAGTAAAGTAGTTCGCGTTCGTAAAGCAAGGCCTGTACAGCAAAAGAAAGTCCTTGAGAATCTGATGGAGGATGACCCAATTTTTCCACTAGATGATCTAAAGTATGACACTGCAGAGGAGTATGATATTGTCCTTTCTCTGCTTCTCCAAATAAGGCAATTGTTAATGACATTCGTTTTAACCCTTTTTTTATTCCATATAGTTTAAAATTTTTTTTTTCAATGTTTTGGAGAAAATAAAAGCAAAAAAATTTTTGTTCCGTTATGAAGAGGAAAACTATTGAGAGCAATATGCCTGTTAATACGCAAAAAAGACGAGTGATAAGCACTTTTATGTTAGCCATGATCAATGTGGCTATATTGGCTAGTTTGCGTGGTTTTATCATTCTGGGCCAGACGGGACTGTCACTGGTTATTATGTTACTTATCGCAGCGATTTTATTTTTCTTTCCTGCCTCATTTATATCTGCCGAATTAGCAACGGCATGGCCTAAAAGAGGAGGGATCTTTGCATGGGTTTCGCAAGCTTTTGGAGAAAAATGGGGCTTTGTTGCCACTTGGTTGCAGTGGATTCAAAATGTTGTTTGGTATCCAACAATATTAGCTTTTGTAGCAGGAACGATTTCTTATATTTTTGATCCTGATCTGGCAGAGAATAAATTTTATAATATGGCAGTTATTTTAATCATCTATTGGGGAGCCACTATAATAAATTTAAGAGGCATGAAAGTCTCTGGATGGTTTAGTACATTTTGCGTGATTATTGGTACCTTATTACCTGGAATATTGCTCATTGGATTCGGCATCCATTGGCTCAGTGTCGATAACCCGATTGAAATTCAATTTAACTGGAAAAATCTATTGCCAGATACGGTTAGAAAAGATGATTTTATTTTCTTTGCAGGGATAGTTCTCTTACTAGCAGGGGTTGAAGTATCCGCTGTGCATGCAAAAGAGGTTGAAAACCCGCAAAAAGACTACCCACGCTCAATATTAATAGCAGCGCTGATTACATTTTTTATCTTTCTACTGGGCGCTTTATCTATTGCAATCGTAGTGCCTATACAGGAGTTGAGTTTAACTGCTGGGTTGTTGCAAGCTTTTTCGCATTACTTGCATAATAACAATTTATCGATTGTTGTTCCCATAGTCGCGTTGTTAATCGGCATTGGTTCGTTAGGACAAATTACTTCTTGGATTGTAGGGCCAAGCAAGGGGATATATGCTATTGCTGCTAATGGTGATCTGCCAAGCTTTTTTCAAAAGATAAATAGTAAAAATATTCCAGTTAACATTCTGCTAATTCAAGGGGGGATTGTTTCGCTGTTGTCGCTTGTGTATCTATTCATGCCTACAGTTAGCAGCTCATATTGGATATTAACGGTATTAGTAGCGCAACTATATGTGATTATGTATTTATTTTTATTCGCAACAGGCATTTATCTTCGCTATAAATACCCAAAGAAAAAACGACCATTCAAGGTTCCTGGAGGGTACGTAGGCATGTGGATTTGTGCAGTATTTGGTACAATCGCTGCCTTGTTTACCTTAATTGTAGGCTTTTTTCCTCTCAAGAGTTTTCATATACATTCTGTAGTTGCTTATCCAATATTTTTATTAATAGGCATTATTGTATTGGCAGCGATTCCGCTATTTATCTTTTCTCATAAAAATCCAAGATGGAAAAAAAAGTAGTTTAATTACTTTCCGAAACGTGCTTTTTTGCCAAGGAGATCTTCTATTTCTAAAAGACGATTATACTTTGCTATACGATCTGACCGGCTCAAAGAGCCTGTTTTGATTTGTTTTGCTGACGTAGCCACAGCAAGATCGGCAATGAAGGCATCTTCTGTTTCCCCTGATCGATGAGAAATGATCGTTCCAAAATTATTTTTTTGAGCTAGCTCAATGGCTTGCAAAGTTTCTGTGAGCGTGCCTATTTGATTTAACTTAATTAAAATAGCATTAGCTGCTTTGGTCTCAATACCTTTTTTTAGAAATTTTAGATTGGTAACGAAAATGTCGTCTCCTACAATTTGTATTTGATTACCAATTTTTTTGGTTAATAATTCAAACCCTTTCCAGTCATTTTCATCAAGACCATCTTCAACAGTATCAATAGGAAATTCTTTACATAATTTACATACGTAATCCACTTGTTCTTCGGTCGTTCTTGTAGCAAAAGGTTTTCCAGCTAATTTTTTCTTTTTTTCATAATATTTTTTGGTTTCTTTATCAAAAAATTCAGAAGCGGCTAAATCCAGGGCGATACTTACCTGTTCTTTAGGTTTATACCCTGCTTGTTCAATGGCTTGAATGATTAATTCTAAGGCTTCTTCATCAGAAGAAAGATTGGGAGCAAATCCTCCCTCATCACCAACTGAAGTTACAAAACCTTTTGATTTTAATAGTTTTTTCAGCGTGTGAAAAATTTCAGCCCCACAGCGCAATGCTTCAGCAAAATTGAGAAGCCCTTTGGGTCGGATCATAAATTCTTGGATGTCTAATGAACTATCAGCATGTGCTCCGCCGTTAACGATATTCATCATAGGGCATGGTAAAATACAGGCATTTTTTCCACCTAAGTATTCAAATAATTGAAGTTTTTTTTCTTGGGCGGCTGCTCGTGCTGTTGCCAGAGAAATACCTAAAATAGCGTTAGCTCCAAACTTTGCCTTATTAGGTGTTCCGTCGGCCTCTATCATCATTCGATCTATTTTTTCTTGGTCAAAGACGGATTGTCCGACAACTACTTTTTGCAAAGGACCATTTACGTTTTTCACTGCAGTTAATACCCCTTTGCCTGCATATCTTTTAGGATCCTTATCACGCAGCTCTAATGCTTCATGCTCTCCTGTAGACGCACCGGAAGGCACCATGGCTTTAGTTGTTATTCCATTATCAGTAGTCAATTGTACTTCTACAGTGGGGTTACCTCGGGAATCTAATACTTCAAGTGCATGAACAGATTTAATCTTAGCCATAAAAATCCTATGTTTTCTCTTTTGCTTCTTTCATTAAACTACGATAAGATTCAAAACGCAAGGAAGAGATTTTCTTCTCTTCGACAGCTTTTTTCACTGCGCAGTCAGGTTCAGTATCATGTGAACAATCGGGATATTTGCATTGTTTAGCATATTCAGAAATTTCAGAAAAATAGGATTGCAAGGTATTGACATCCAGGTCCCAGACGCCAAAGCTTTTAATACCAGGGGTATCAACGCAAAAACCGCCGCTTTTTAAGGCAACTAGATGCGCTCTTGATGTTATATGTGCCCCTTTATTCGTCTTTTTTACTACTTGTTTAGTTTTGAGATTTAAATGACACAGCGCATTGATCAAAGAAGATTTTCCTGTCCCCGACTGTCCTGAAAAGACAGATGTTTTATCCTTCATTATATCTTTTAACTCTTTTAATCCTTTTTTTGTTTTAGCGCTTACCGAAACTATAGGAATACCTAGGGTTTTATATGTTTCTATTACATCATTAAGCTGAGCTTTTTCTGCTTTCGTCGCTTCCTTGAGCAGATCAATTTTATTAACCACAATGATAGGTTGCATATTGCCGTTTTGGGCAGCAATGATATATCTATCAATTAGAGGAGATTTTAATGGAGGAGAAAGAATTGAAATAGTGATTAATACCTGATCGATATTGGCTGCAATAATTTGTTGTTTTTTCTCTCTTGGGATTTCTCTAGATAAAATCGAATGTCGTGGTTCAACAAAGCCTATAGAAAGCGTTTCTTTTGAAAAGCGAACAATATCGCCTACAGCAATTAAATTACGCATTAGCGAACGATCTTTTTTTAATAAACCTCGAAGTTGGCAGGAATATTCTTTTTCATCAGATTCAACAATAACTTTTTCTCCATGAATTGATAAGACCCTGCCTTGTGGAAGATGGGAGTAGTCTTCCTTGTTCTTTGTTGTTCCTACTTTTTTATCTTTATAGGAATGTGATAGCTGCTTTTTTTTTCTTTCCCTTTTTTGCTCTTTACGATCTGGAGTAAAGTAATCTTCATCATCGTAATGCATTAGCTTCCTTTTCCCATTTGATACATCATAATAGATCCTGCAATTGCGACATTTAGCGATTCAACCGATTTTATTGGAATAGTGAGGGAAATACCATTTTTTTTCCAAAATGCTTTTACTCCTTTGGATTCGTTGCTTAGCACAAGTATCATAGGGGACTTATATCGTAATTCGTTTAAATCTTTCCCATGAATATCTGCAATGTAAACGTCAAATTTTGAGGGAATGATCTTTGGCAGCTGTTTTTCATCTATATATTGGTAAGGCAGCAATAGACATCCTCCTTTTGAAGCCCTAATGGTTTTATCGTTGAAAATATCTACGGAATTAGAAGTAAATAAAATACCTTCCCATCCAAAAGCTACAGCAGAACGGATCAGGGTGCCGGCATTGCCTGGATCTTGCACTTCATCTAACAAAAGCAATTTTTGTTTATTCCAAAGACCGCTCATAGTTGGCATGTTGATTAAAGCGGCAATAGGTTCTGCAGACGTCATACCGCTCATTTTTTTTATTGCTTCTTCGCTTACCGAAATCACTTCTTTAGCTTGAATCTTAAGCGGTCTTGTTTTTGTTGTGATAAATAAAGTAGTAATTTCATTTTGCTGGGCGTATTCTTCAACAATCTTATATCCAAAAATAATTAATTGCTGTTTTTCCTCTCTGAAAGAGCGATTTTTTCTTAAAAGAATCATCTCTTTGATAATCGGATGTTGCAGGCTCTTGATCTGTTTTGCTAACATGCAAAAAAAAGGGGATTAGTTTTTTCTTTAGTATGTCAGAAAATAGAATAACGCAAAACAATGATGTAGAAGAAAAAAAAAGACTTACCGGCTCTTTAACGCAAAGAGTTTTTTTTATTTCTTTTATATTTTTAGTGATACCGCTGTTGATCTACAGTGTATTTTTGTATGTGCATGAGCTAGAAGATAGGAAAAACAACTTATTTGCTTCCTTGAATATACTCGGAGATAACCGCGTACTAATCGTTGAACAAACGATCGGTTTACAACAACGGTTTTTAAATTCAGTAATCACAAGAAAAAATTTTATTCAGTATGTGTATAGTAATGAATTCGGTGAAGAAGCCAATGCCTTCTTACAAAAAATGTCAGAGAGAATGGGAGTTTTAGAACTTGATTACCTTGCCTATGAAAAAGGTAGTTTTACCCTTAAAGCCTCTTCAAACAGAGCTGCTTTTGCTCAAAATTTTAATCAGTTAGAAGTGTTAAGTCCTTTATTACAACAATCATTGGGTGCGTTTGTTTGTATGACAGCCCCATTTAATAAGGATAATATTTATGTCACTAAAACGATTTACGATACCGAACTTGCTACACCGATAGGGTTGATTGTCGCGGCTATAGAGGCCAAACCATTTATTAAACAGTTAGCTAGCATGGACTCTTCTCTTTATCCCATTGAGATATCCTTAATTATCGATGAAAAGATTGTTATTTCTTCTGCAAGCAGTTTTTCTTCTGAAAAGTCACTCTTGCTGCATAAGGTGAAAAAAACACCAGATGGCTATGAATTTGATCTAGATAAACAGCAATATTATGCTGTGATGCTTCCTATTAAAGAATCTAATTTTCAGCTGCTTTTATCTGTTGAGAAAAAAGCAGTGAGCGCTGTGCAGCACAAAAAATATTTTTTTGAATTAGGCATATTTTTAGTGTTGATTTTCCTTGTCGGGGGAGCGGTAACTTTGCTGTTGATATTTAGAATAGCCAAACCATTAAAAGAACTGTTTGAAGTAATGAGAAAAGTATCTAGGGGAGATATTCACGCGCGCTTTAAGAAAGATAAGATGGGATTCGAAATAAATCTTTTAGGCAGGTATTTCAATGAGATGGTGGATTCATTAATTGCGCATCAAAAGAAAGTTCAAGAGGAAAGGCTGCAGAAATTAAGTTATCAGCAAGAGCTGAAAATTGGGCATGATATCCAAAAGGGCCTTTTGCCTAAAAGTGCACCACATATTGAAGGAATTGATATCGCATTTCATTGTATATTTGCTCAAGAAGTAGGTGGAGATTTTTATGATCTATTCATGCTTGAGGGAAAACTGGTCTTTTTGATTGCAGATACGGCAGGTAAGGGGATTTCAGCTTGTCTATATGCTTTGACATTGCGTAGCATGTTAAAATCTTTTATCTCGTCTGAAGGAGATTTACGTAAGGCAATCGAAAAAACAAATGATTTATTCTGTAGTGATACAGAAGAGAGTTCTTCTTTTGTAACGGCATGGATAGGAATATATGATCCACAAACCAAAACGGTTCAATTCAATAGTAGTGGGCATTTTCCTGCTTTATTGCATCGTGATAATGGAGTGATGGAGCCGTTAAATTCAAAAGGAATGGCTTTAGGAGCTCAACAGAATATCCAAGTAGAAATTAAGCAAGTACAACTTGAGTCGCATGATACCTTGGTGCTTTATACGGATGGAATTATTGAAGCGATGAATCCAAGACAGCAGCTGTATGGAACGAATAGATTAAAAAAGGTCATTAATACTAATGCAAATCTTGATAGTAAGGATTTAATTAACAAGATTACTAGTGATGTTAATACGTTTGTTCAAGATGCAAAACAGAGTGATGATATTGCAGTCTTAGTGATTAAAGTATTATAGGTCTTTTGGCCACAACTTACTTTTTTTCAATAGGTCTAAAACTTTTTCTGCATCGTTTAATGTAAGGTTAGCTGAGAGGCGTTCGGATTCTTTAAGTAAAAATCCCAAAGTAGTACCTTCTTGGATGCCTTCATTTTTTAATCTTTCAGAAGAGATAATTTTTTTCTTATTTTTTAATCTTTCTATAGAAGGAGCTAAAATTTTTGATAATTCTTCAATCTGTTTAAATAATTTTTTTCGATGGTCGACAGATAAATGCAGACTGATGATTTCTAAGGTCCATTCTGCATAGGGATGAGCTAAAAAGACAGCCCAATCATAGTTTTCCCAATTCAATTGCATATTATTTTTAAAGTTGAGTTGCGCTTCACATAAAAATAAAGCAAATTGTGTGTCTTTCTTAGATAATTTTAAGTATTCACAAAGTTGTTTTATTTGAAGAAGGTCTAACTGTTCAAACAACTGCATGATTTTTCCGATAATGGGAACATCTAACGAAAGCTGTCGAATATTTGCTGTTCTTTTTTTGATGGCTTGGAGTGATAGTGTATTTAGTTTGGGAAAAATTTGTTGTAGCAGTCCGAATTCAAATAGTTTTGTAAGAGCGACATCAAAATGATTATAATTGCTCATTTTCATCAGTTCTTGCCAAATTCTTTCGATGGCGACAGCAGGAAATAGTTCTTTTGCATGCTTTTTAATCGCTTTAGCAGTTTCGTCTTCAATCGAGAAGTTAAACCGACAGGCAAGTCTTATTGCTCTAACCATTCTTAGTCTATCTTCTTCAAAACGTTCGTGGGGATTGCCGATAGCACGGACTATTTTGTTTTCTAGATCTTTTTGTCCTTTAACAAAATCCAATACTTTACCCTTAATCGGATCATAAAACATGCCATTAATGGTAAAATCTCTTCTAAGCGCATCTTCTTTAGGATGGGTAAATTCAATTTTTGAAGGATGGCGTCCATCAACATATTCTAAATCTTTTCTAAAAGTTGCTATCTCAAAAGGTTCATGGTCCATGAGTACTAAAATAATTCCATAGGCAACACCAATAGGGATGTTTTGTGGAAATAGCTTCTGCACTTCTTGTGGAGTAGCGCTTGTAGCTATATCGATATCATCTGACGGATGGCCCAATAAAAAATCGCGTACCCATCCTCCAGCAAAATAAGCCTCATGATTTGCCTGCTGTAGCAGATGAACAATATGTTTTGCCTTTTCAAAAGAATGCATGAAATTTTGCTTTTTTCATTATATTATAATAATAATGATCATATATTTATTGAGAACGATTTAATTTTATGGCGACAATTCACAAACTCTCTTCCGATCTGATTAACAAAATTGCCGCAGGTGAAGTAATTGAAGACCCTTCATCAGTGGTAAAAGAATTAGTAGAGAATGCGCTCGATGCTAAAGCTACTCATATAGTGATTTCTGTTGAGGCAGGCGGTTTGCGGTCTATTACTGTTGTAGATAACGGTGGGGGGATCAAACGGGAAGATCTAATACTCGCTTTTGAAAGACATGCCACATCTAAACTGAAAACATTTGATGAGCTCTTCTCTTTAAGAACTATGGGATTTCGAGGAGAGGCGCTTTCATCTATTGCCTCTATTGCCAAGATGGAAGTTGAAACAGCCTATTCTGATCAGGCTTTTAGAGTATTGGTTGAACAAGGCAAGGTATCAAGCATTACAGAAAGCCAACGCAATCGAGGAACAAGCATCGAGGTTAGAGCTTTATTTCATAATGTTCCCGTGAGAAGACAATTTCAAAAATCCATTGCTGTTTTATCAAAACAAATACATCGTATAGTGGATAAGATAGCGTTAGCCAATCCAAAAATTTCTTTTACTTTATTTGTTGATCAACAAAAACGTTCAGAATATCTGTATGAATCTAAGATGTCGCTTGAAAATAATTTACGTAAACGAGTTGAACAAATCCTAGGGAATGATTTGGCATCAAATATGTATTTTGTAAACTATGAAAAAGATGCAATTCAAATCTTTGGATTTATTGCCCATCCATTAGATGCGAAGCAAATGCGTACCAAACAGTACTTATCGATTAATAATCGTGCAATCAACTCCCAAGAAATCGCAGACTGTATTAAGCAGGGATATAAAACAAGATTGAGTGAAAAATTATATCCATGTTTTGTTTTAAACATTACATTGCCTGCAGTCAAAATAGATGTGAATGTTCATCCTCAAAAGAAGACTATTCGGTTATTAGCAAATAGTGAGCTAAAACCTATTATTGAAAAAGCTATAAGCAATAGTTTTGAATCAAAAATACAAAAAAAGTCTGTATCTTTTATATCTTCTGGTACATTTACCCCGTCATCGTTTCGGTTGACTGAACCTTTAATATTCAAAAATGATCAACAGATACTGCAGCAAACTTTATTTAATCAAGATAAGCATATCTCTTTCAAACCCTATGCCCTGATAGGGAAATATCTAATGCTAGAATCCCATGATTTAATAGAACAAATGCATAGTGGGCCCTTCTTCTGGATGCATATTCCTCATGCATTTAGTAAACTGCTTTATGAAAGTTTTACAAATAAGACGGTGTCATTAGCTGCTCAGTCATTGCTTATTCCAATCAACATAGATATTGAATCAGAGCAAATGTATCTTTTTGAAAGAGCTATAGATAACTTCCCTAAAATGGGCCTTGTATGTAGACAGCTAGGAGAAAATACTATTTGCATTGATCAATATCCTATTTTATTACAACCGGATCAAGTAGAGCCATTTTTTCTTAGTATGTTACAAGCGATATCAATGAGTGAAAAGATAGAAACAAAGGCAAAACATCAACTGGCCAAGCAAATTGCGAATAATGCGCTTTCTTTTAACTATCATATTTTTTCTTATGAAGAAGCCATTAGCCTAGCTCATTCTCTATTTGAATTAGAGGAATTTTGTTTTGCTCCGAATGGAAAACCGGTGCTTCTTGCTGTAGAAGAGGAAGATTTGAATAAGTTATTTTCCAAAAAGGATCGATAGGATTAAAAGATACGATGAAAACTTCTATGCCTAGCCCCAAAAAAAACCCTATTTTTGTTAACAAAAGTCATATCTTGCTATTTGGTGCTTTTGTAGTGATGATATTGCTTTTCATTTATTATTATACGCACGATTCTTTACCAAGCTCTTTGCTGTGGTTAGGGATCGTTTTGGTATTAACTCAAGGTTTTTTGCATTTATTTATTAAGCATAAGATGCAAGAACCCATTCATTATATTACTGAGATATTGCAATCGTTTCGTAAAAGGCAGCTAGCAAGGATTGTCCTGCCAGAATCAGCAGGTTATATAAAGCCTTTTCAGCCTTTAGTTGTAGCTCTAAACCAGTTGTCTGACAAGACAAGACTGCAGATGGGCTCTTTGCTAGATCAAAAAAATGAAAATGAAATTATCCTAGACTCTTTAAATGAGGGCGTGCTTGCTATAAGCAGAAATCTAAAAATTACCTATGCTAATAGTAAGGTTGCGCAGATGTTTGGAAAAGATAAACAAGAGCTGATCAATCAAACATTAGCAGACATCACGTTACCCCAAGAAATTTTTAATAAATGCAAGAAACTGGCTAGCAAAGCACTGTCATCAAAAACAGAAGAATATGAACAAATTGTTTTAGGGGAAGAGAGTAAAACCTATTTAGATATCGTAGCGATAGCTAAAAAAAGAGGACAAGGCGTTTTAATTGTTATTCAAGATAAGACTTCTGATTATAAAGTATTGGAGATGGGCAAAAATTTTGTAGCTAATGCTTCTCATGAGTTGCGTACCCCGATTACTATTATACAAGGTTTTGCAGAGACTTTGGTTGATATGCCGCATCTTTCTACTAAAATGGTTCAAGAGATCTCAGCGAAAATAGTAAAAACTTCTCATCGGCTAAATAACATCATTGATACGCTTTTAACTCAAATTGAAGTAGAAAATAGTTCTTCAAATCGTTTTCAGCTCAATAATCTAGTAAGCATTGTAGAAAATTGTGTGGAGTATATTCGCACAGTTGATCCAGAGGTAATAATTGAAGTAAAAAAGCAAAGAGAGGAGGACTTTATTTTAGCAGATAGCGCCTTACTAGAATTAGCGATTAATAACCTTTTTGAAAATGCAATAAAATATTCAATAAATACACCTTATATTTCTATTCAGCTGGTTAGTGAAGAGGCAAAAATCGTTCTTATTATCCAAGATCGAGGCATTGGGATTCCCAAACAGGCCATTTCTCATATATTTGATAGATTTTTTACACTTGATAAAACTCGTTCAAAAAAACACAAAGGTGTTGGGCTGGGGCTTTCTTTGGTCAAAACGATAGTTGAAAAACATCAAGGAAGTATTACTGTGGTGTCAGAAGAAAATCAAGGAACTCTTTTTACCCTTACTTTTCCATTGATTGTTTCGAAAATATCCAACTAAAGCGAAGAGCGCACCTTGATTTGTATATCTGTTTTTTTATCTGTATAAGTTAATACCGAAGATGAGCTGTTGCCCGGTGCTTTTTTGGGGAAAACACATTTAGTCATGATTTGGCTATTGTTTTGAAAATGATGAGCAAGAAGAATTTTTTCAAGTTCATCAGATTGAAGAGGATAAAATTTGATTTTTTTCTTCTTCACCTCAAACTGTGCTTTTTTTTGGATAGCTTGAGCTATTTTAGGGCTAAAAAGGGTAGCTTGAATCAGTTCAGGAAGAAAGGAGATAGGTAGTTTTTCTGTCGCTGCAGATACATTCAAACAAAGCAGCTGGAGTAAAGAAGGATATCCATTATTGGAATTTTGATTATATGCCTTTGTCCCTTTCAATAATCTATAGTATTTTTGCTGCCATAAAGGATTTTCAAAACGAATTTTTTCAAGAGTTAATGCAAAAGAGCGATTATTTTTTTTAGCAATTTCCTGTTCTTGTTTCAAAAGGGCAATAAATGCATTTAAAAAAGCCTTTCTCTCTTGTTCATCAGAGAAAAATGTTTTTGGATAAGCCAAAACTAATAAATCATCTAAGAATTTTGTATAAAATTTTTCTTCTTCGGCATCGTTGAGTAAAGCGAAGATATTTACTTTTGCAGGAACATAAGCCATTTTTTTCTTTTCAGTTTTTTTTGTCTTACTCATAGATGAAGGAAGCGTCTGTTTTGGTTTTGGCTTACTAGGATAACTAGCAAATTTATTTCGATTTAATGAAGTATGCAATTTTCTCAAAGAAGCCATGTGAATCTGCGAGCTTTTATGAATATAATGATTTTGCAGGCCTTTTTGATACAAACCGACCGTAGATATAGCAATCAATAATAAAAAACCGGATACAAAGCTAAGAATATTCATATGTTAACGCTCGGAAGCATCTTGCTTGATAGGAAGAAAAAAAGCAAAATTAAATTTTTGTTTGTCTTGTAGTAGTTGCATTTGAAAAGCAAGAGGATAATGATTCATTTGCTTGGGCCATTGAGTCTTTTCAATATATAAAAGATCTTGAGCAGATTTTTTAGGAGTCGTTCTTTCATCAAAACAAATAATATCAAACAGGTTGATCTGATCTAATAGTATTTGTATCCGCTCTTGTTTTTTATTATTCAGCGGAGTTTGCTTTAAAAACAGTTTACTATCTTTAACAAACAAAGAGGCTTTTATCACTCCACTATAATCAGGATTGGGATCGATGTGGTTATCAAAATAAAAAGTTAACTTTGTTTGTCCGTTATTTTGTTTCTTATAAAAATATTTTTCATCAGGACCTTTTGCTAGGTTAGTGATCATATCAGCTACTTTCATTTGCAGGTATTGCCGTTGAAAGACAGCATTTTTTGCTTTAGCAAGTTTCTTCTCGGTCAGAATGATTTTCGAATATGAATAGAATAAGACAGTAAAAATGGCTGTGATCATTGATAAAGCGATCAACATTTCTATGAGAAGAAAACAACGCTTTTTAACCATAAAAACTCCTAAGAGAAGAGTTTAGGAGTTTTATTAAAATAATTACAGATTAAAATGATACGCTTTTATTTAGGGCAGATTGTGTAATTAGCAATTCTAAGTCTGCTAATAAATTAATATAATTAACTATAGGAATTAAGTTAATTAAACTTCGGGTTATTTGAGTCTCAAAAATGGTGTTTAGCATTTTTCTGTCTTCATCAGTAAGAGATATTTGACTGATCTCTATTCTATTATAAACAGCTAGCAGCGCTCTTGTTAGAGAAGAGATAATATTAATGGCAGGAATATAATCCAGAATATTGATGGTACTATTATATATAGCGGATGAACCGGCTTGGGCTAAAACAGGGACCGAACTAGGGGCTTCAAAATTTTTAGCTGGGCCAAAAACAGGGAGACCATATACAGCATGCATATTTACCTCGTTGATTAGGTATATATTTTAATATTTGTTTATTATTATAAACAATATAATTATAATTTTAATATAACTATATGGTTTCAAACAAATAACGCATTAAAAATTTTCATTTATAGAAAGAGGCTTTTCAACGGAGTATATAAAACTTCTTTGAAATTTTGCGGATTTTTTTGATTTTGAGTGAGTGAGGTTCAGCTCTATTTTTAATAGATAATGAGTCAACTGATCATTAGGAGACTTAGGACGTAAAGTCCATATTTTATAGGTCGCCCTTAAAGGACGGGAAGCAAAACCATCCAATGTTAGGTGATTATTTTCTTCAGAAAACACTAGGGTTCTCTCTTCTGCTTGAGCTTGTTTTGTGCCCAATAGTTTAAAAAAGGCAGGTTTTTCGTTAAAGATTTGCTTAGATATCTCATAAAAACCTAGTTCAGCTATGCGCTCTAGTTCTGCTTTTTCACACAAGGTGATTTGGCTATTGAGCATATTGTATGGCACTTTTATCAAAGGAATAGCTGCTATGGTAAGTAATGAAATAGCAATGATTACTTCAATTAATATAAAAGATCTTTTCTTCATCGATTTGACGAGGTGGAAACCCTTGGCTTTAGCCGTAGGGAGGAAGCCTCGCTCCTTTCTTGTTGCTTTAATTCCTGTTTTAACATATACTTCTCCTTTCGAGTAACAGCTTTTTAGGCACTCGACCATTTAACCTTCTAGAGCTTGACTCTATTGAAGGCGGGGCATCAGTAAATATGCCCGAATCAGGCATGTCTTGCATATGCATTACTGACCTGAAAGCCCTCGACTTTAGTCGTGGGGTAGTTTACAAGACATCTAGTTTAACATGCCATTTGCTATTTTGAGAAATGATATGAAATATCTTTGTCTTGGTTTGATATTTTTCTTGTCTTCTATTAGAGCGGAGTGTTTTTCCAAAACAGATACTTTTGAAACCCTGCATCATAAAGATTTTTTTACTCGTTCTAAAGAATTTGATGAAAAACAGCTCGGGTTTTTAAATCGATTAAGAGCTAATTATGAAGCTAAGAAAGAAAAAATCTTTACTCCTGCTACTAAAAATAAAATACCAAGAATCATTCATTTCATTTGGATTGGCCCTAAAAGTTTTCCCATTGAGTCTATAAAAAATATTCAATCGTGGATCGATTATCATCCAGGATGGACTTTTAAATTGTGGACAGATAGACCAAGACTTAATGTATGGGACAAGGTGCAGATAGATTTTGTAGATAGATTGCCTTTAGGACGATTAAAGCCTTATTATGATAGGGCAGTAAATCTGGGAGAAAAGTCAGATTATTTACGCTACACAATTATAAAAACAGAAGGGGGGTTGTATATCGATCATGATATGGATTGCTATAGAAATATTGAACCCTTGCTCAATCATTATGATTTTGTGGCAGGCGCTTTGGACGATAAAGAAAATAACCATTTTATTGTAACCGTTCCAACTTCCATTTTTGCAGCTATCCCCCACCACCCCATTATGGAAGCTACGTCACAGTTCATTGTGGATAATGCTGAAAAGTTGGGAAAACTTTATTCTGACCCTTCTGAAGAATGTCAGAGAAAACGAATTTTAGCATTAAGTTTTGGAGCCATTACAAGAGGGGTTGAAACTGCGTTAAATCAAAACAATAACAGCGACATGGTTGTTCCAACCAAGTTTTTTTATAATCTTGATCCTCAAAGCTCTTCAATCTTTGCGCAACATCTTTTTGGGGGAAAATGGATAGAACAAGATATTACAAAATTGTATCAAAAAAAGTTATTGCAAAAAGAAAGGTTGATTAAACGGAATTACCAATATCTGTCTTGGTTGGTGGTAGTAATTCTTTTATTATGGATTCTATGGTTTGCTAGAAGAAAGAAAACCCATTGGTTATTGATATTTTTACCTTTTGCCTTATGGAGTCAAGCAGAAGAGAATAGGCTGCCAGCTACTTTATTTTATATGGATAATAAAATTGAAAAAACTATTCCTAAAAAAATACATTTTGTAGATCTCGATTCACATCCTATAACCAGAAGAAAGATAAAAAATATATGTAATTGGATAAAAAAACATCCTAGATGGGCCATTTTCTTTTGGACTCCCCATAAAATTCAGAGATTAAAATTATTGGTTAATCAATCAGAGATTCAACAATTAGATTTGCCACCAGAATTTTGGCAAACTCCTAACCTTGTTGAAAAAGAGATGTTAACAAAGTTAAGTATTTTGCGTGATCATGGTGGTATTTGTTTAAGTTGTAGTCAAGAATGTGTTAGTTCTCTAGATGAATTTATTGCCGATAAATCATTCATGAGTACGACAGGAACATTGGCTGATCGGATTGGTGTTGAAAAAACCATGGCTGATTTCAGTTTAATAGCTTCTTCCGCTTATCATCCGCTTATATTGACTGCATTAGAGCAAATAAGACAAAAATGGGATGAGGTTAATCCCTTTTTCTATGCTGATGATGAAGATTCTTTATCATATAAATCGTATTTTCATATTTTAAAGCCTTTCAATGATTTACTTCATAATACAGAACAACTGATCACAAGCAATGTTCCTAAAATGATTAGGCAAAACACCGATATGATCGTTCTACATAAATTATTGCCCAATACTCAGGAAAAAGCATGGATTCGTTATAAGCAAATCTTAAAATTACAAAAGAAAATTATTGTCATACTGTTAATTGCTGTTTGTATTAGCTTGTTTTGTGTAGGCAAAAGTCTATTAACACCGCAAGTGAAAGCTTAATATTTGCAAAAAAACAAACCTTATCTTTTAATGAAAAATTATGCTCACACAACAAAAAGCGTTATTAAATTTAGTTCGGTTTAATTATTTGGATGACTCTAAAACCAAATGTAAGAGTTGGCATAAAGAGGACCATAGAAGAATACCTATAAGAGAGCTGCTGACCCGACTAGAAGCATCGGGGTTGTATTTAGATAAAATTCGATTTATCGGTATGGCCCATCAATATGGAAGTCCGGAAGCTTTTGCTGAGGATTTTATCGATCTGCATAACCAAAATAGTTTTGAGCCCTTTTTTTTGGCGATATTTGAACTGTGGCGCAGACTATTACCCAATCATCAAACCATATCCATCTTTTGTGATGAATTAGATCAACGTATCTATAGCTATGACAAGGGAATGTTATCCAATGATGAACTAATCCAAAATGCCTTAGCGCATTTAGAAGAATTATTAGATGAACATGTAGATACTGGAGCGCATCCTGAAAAACTATTCGAGTATGTATGTTCTTTTTGTGCGCATGATATCGAAAGTTTTTTATATGACTATATCTATGAGCTGATTGAAGATGGCAACAAAGTGTATGCATCTGAATTAATCGATAGCTTTTATCCCTATATCAGCGATGTTAAATGGTTTGATTTTCTCAGGATCAAACTTTTTGCTGCTACCGATGTATTAGAAGTAAATGTCATCTTGAAAAACATTTTAAAAGATATTGAAAAATCCAATGACATTGCTTTTTATCTTACCCTTTTGCGTTTTATGGTAAAAATTGGAGATCGATCATTATTTATTGAACTTGTCAGAAAGACTCTTCGGTTAATAAACAAGAATCAAGAGTTAGAAGTTCTATTGTTGATAGTTCTTCATTTCTATCGCTGCATAGATCAAGAAGACATAGAGAGAAAAACACAAAGATATATTAGTTTTTTGTCAAAAAAACGTAAAAACGATCCATTAGATAAAAACAATAAAATGTATTTAGAACTGATTTCTTATCTTACTCCCTCAGGATATTAATAGGGGAGTAAAGTCGATCATATCACAAGAAGTTAAAACATATTGGGTTTGATTTTTTTTACCAAAGATAAGCGGTTTTTGCTTTAGGTTATGTAGGTGTCCAAAGATACAGATATCGATTTGATATTTATCAAGGATCTCAGAAGCCTTTGAAGAAGCAAGACCAATACCGATAGGAGGATAATGGGTCATGGCTATTTTTAATTTTGCTTTTGGATTCATTTGTTTTAGGCTATTTTCTAATCGCTGCAATTCTCTATGAAAGATTGTTTCATTTTCATCTTTAGATTTTTTTTCTTGAAGAGATTCTTTTGAATTTTTTTGCCAATCAACTAAATCATTAAAATGATATTCATTAGTATCCCATAGCCTAGCTCCACCGATAGCAATTTGTTTTAAATAGATCGCATCGTTTTTCAAGGCAATAATAGAAGGAGGAAGGTATTTTCTTAATTTAGTAATTGATGGCCACCAATAATCATGATTACCTTTGATAATAATTTTTGTGCCGGGTAGTTTATCTAGCCATTCTAAGTCTTGTAAAGATTGATCAAAAGTTTTTGCCCAGCTGATATCCCCTGCAACTAAAACAAGATCTTCACTTCTCACAAGGTAATGCCAATTTGATTGTATTTTTTCTTCATAATTTTTCCAAGCAGGATTGATCAGTCCCATATTTTTTTCAGGACAGCTAATGGATAAATGTAAATCGGCAATGGCCCAAATTTTCATCTCATTTGTTTATCGCTTTTTTTTAGTTTGAGGGCTTTTGTTAGAAGAAGACGACCTTTTTTGTGCTTTTTGTCTTTCCCTTGTAAAATCGTCTAATTGTTTATTTTTTTCTCTAAGTTGTTCCTTTACTTTTTCTGCTTTTTTTTCTACTACTTTTTGTAACCCAGGAGAAATAACCTTTTCGTATACCTTAGCCGGATTCGTGACTGTTTGTATGGTTGTTTTAATCGCATCACCGATTTTCTGAGCAGTGCTTCTTTCGTCTTTTATTTCCACTTCCTCGGCAGACGCTCCTGGAATGAGGACAACCCAATCGAGAGATCGGCTCACTCCACCCCAAACGTATTTGCCTAAAGAAGCTAACGCTTCCATTGCTGGAGCTAGAACCCGTTCTCCAATTACGTATGGAAGAGATTTCTCGGCTACTGCTATAGAGTCATCCATCCTTTCTCCTGCAGAAGCATAGCAAAGCATGCTTATTGGAGGCGGGACGAAACAAGTTGCATTGTAACTAACAAGTGGGAATGGCATAACCTTTTCTCCTTAAAAAACAAATGAGGTCAAATTGTATTCATAGCTTGAATTTTAAGTAAATTAAAACACAAAATAATCAGGAAGGACTGTTCCGGCAGTTACAATAATAATGCCACTGCGAACATAGATACCCTCGCCATCATAATGCTCAAGATTGTTTTTATTTATTAATTGAACATTATTTCCTATATGGACATGTTCGTCAATAATTGCTTTTTTGATTATACAATTACTGCCGATAGAATATTTTTCAGGATAGTAATGAGTTAAGTGTGTTGGGGGTAAATAAAATGTATTTCCCATCAATACAGAATCTTCAATTATGGTGTTGCTACTAATATGCATTCTCAAGCCCACAACACTATTTTTAATATTTTTAGCATGAATAATTCCCCCTTCACAGATCAAAGTGTTTATCAGTTCTGTTCCATAAATTTTGCTTCCGGGAAGATGATATACTCTGGTGTAAATGGGATTTTCTTCATCATGTGTTTTCAATCCACAATTATTGCCTACAATGGATAGATTAGCTTTGTAATAGGATTCTATTGTTCCGATATCTTCCCAATACCCATCGTAAATAAAGGCAGCTGTATTGCCTTTTTTGATTTCGGTTGGAATAAGATGCTTTCCAAAATCTTCTCTATCATCTTCTTTCAAAATTCTTTCCAGTGCTTTGCGTTTGAAGATATAAATACCCATAGAAGCTAAATATTTAGGCTCTTCTTCTTTTTGCAAACCCGGAGGCATTCTGAATTGGCTAATGATATTTTCTTCTTGGGGTTTTTCATAAAAATCTGTGACAAAAAGATTGCTATCAGTTTTTAATAAGCCTAATCTTGTCGCATCAGATTTGCATACGGGTATGGATGCAATCGTTAGGTCGGCATTTTTTTCCTTTGCAAAAGCCAGCATTCTTGAAAAATCCATATTATATAGTTGATCACCTGATAAAATTAAAAAATACTCAACAGGCGCCTGCAAGATAATATCCAGATTTTTCCTCACCGCATCGGCGGTACCTTTAAACCAGCTCTTCTCATTCCATGGATTTTCTTCAGGAGTTAAGAAATCCACCATACCAGGGAAAAAACTATCGAATTGGTAGGTTTGGGAGAGGTGATGCTGCAGTTCACCAGTGAGGTATTGCCCTATAACAAAAATCTGCCGGATATTGGAATTCAAGGAGTTAGATATAGGAATATCGATAAGCCGGTAGCGACCAGCAAAGGAGACAGCCGGTTTACTATGATGCAGAGTCAACGGAAAAAGCCGCGTTCCTTGCCCGCCAGCGAGGACAACACTAGCCACGCTGATTTGTTTCTGATTAATATCTAAGTAAGTCATTTTTGTTGTTAATTAAATTAATATGTCGCCTATTAATTTAATTATTGTATTTATACTTACTATTCAATAACAAAATTTATAATAAAATTGATTAAAATTATTATATTTTTAATTATAAACAAGTTACAGGAAAAGAAAAAAAGATTAAGATTTTGTTAAGGCGGTGAGCCTAGCTTCTTCTGCATTAAAACTAGATCGCACAAAAGGCCCAGCATATACGAATTTTATGCCTTTTGCATGACCAAATTCTTCATATTTTTTGAAGATCAAAGGATGAACATACTCTTTAACAAGCAGTTTATTTTTACTCGCTTGTAAGTATTGTCCAATGGTTACGATGTCACAACCGATAGAAGCTAAATCAGTTAGTGTTGCAAAAACCTCATCCATGGTTTCTCCCAGACCAACCATGATGCCCGATTTGATCATATCCGCTTTTCGGGATTGTTTAGCGTATTGTAGCATCGTTAAAGACCTGTCATAAGTCGCTTTGTGCCTGACTCTTGAAGATAGTCGACGTACGGTCTCTATATTATGATTAAAAATATCTGGCTTTTGTTCTAATACGATGTCCAAACACTCCGTATGCCCGGAAAAGTCAGAAGTGAGTACTTCAACGGTGCATCCTGGATTAATTTCTCGAACCTTAGTTATGATAGTCGCGATATGAGTAGCGCCATGATCTTCAAGATCGTCGCGACTAACCATGGTTATCACAATATGTTTTAGTCCTAATGTCTTACAGGCGGTGGCTATTTGCAGGGGTTCAAAAGGATCAGGTTTTTTAGGGGTTTTGGAAAAATCGATATCACAAAACCCACAGGCTCTAGTGCATTCTTTACCCAAAGCTAAAAAAGTAGCCGTATTGTTAGCATAGCAATGTGCTCTATTAGGGCATTTAGCTTCTTCACAAACGGTAAAGATCTTTTTCTCTTTGATAAGGGTAGAGGTTTCAACCAATGCCTTGCCTTGAGGTAAAGGTTGATGCAACCAGGATGGTAGGCGCGTCTTGGTTAACGTTTTTTTTGTCTGGCAACCGCAATCACCTTTTGATGCACAACTGCAAGGGCCTTGTCCTTTACAACATCCCATATACTATCTCCTGATTGGAGCAAAATGAAGCGGGGTGCCATTAGCTACCATGCCCGCTTCCATCCATACTTCAGCCAGTGTTGGATGAGCATGAATCGTTTCAATCAAACATTCTATTGTTAATTCGTTCTCAATCGCTAATGCCATTTCGGCAATCAGGTTATCTGCTCCCGTTCCAATTAGGTGGGCACCTAATATTTGCCCTGTTTTATTATCAGTAATAAGCATAGCAAAACCTTCTAGCTGATCAGATGCTAGTGCTTTTCCAAGCGCTCGAAAAGGATATTTGGTGACTTTATAATCATAACCTTCTTCTCTTGCGAGCTTTTCTGTTAAACCTACGGATGCAATTTCAGGATGGGTGAAAATAACTGAAGGTACAGCATTAGTATGTAGCTGTTTGATGTGACCTGCAATATTGTAGGCAGCCACAATACCAGCATGCGAAGCAAAATGCGCTAGCATCCACTTTCCGGTAGCATCTCCTATAGCATATATGCCTACAATATTTGTCTGCATCTGACTATTAACTATAATTGCACCATGTTCATTTACTTGGACGCCTGCTTTTTGTAAATTCAAAGATTCTGCAACAAACTGCCTGCCTACTGAAACAAGCACGATTTCACTATCGATTGTTTCTCCGTTAGAAAGTTCGATATGAGCCCCATTATTTTTTGTTTGAACATTTTTTACCTGACATGAAGTATAGATTTTCATGCCTTTCTTTTTAAAAATAGAAGTGAGTTCTTCACAAATAGCGGGTTCATTTTGAATGACTAACGAATCTAAAGATTCAACGATGCTAACATCTACTCCTAAGGATAAAAATAGAGAAGCAAATTCACATCCGATGTATCCGCCACCAATTACTGTTAAAGATTTTGGGAGCTGTTTAAGTTCGAGGATCGTGGTTGAGTTATGAATAATTTTTCCATCTGTTGGAAAAGCTTTGATTTCTCGTGGTGCAGAACCCACAGCAATAATAATATTTTCTGCTTCAATAACAAAAGAGGGGATTCCCACGACTTTTAATTCATTTGAAGAAATAAAAGAAGCTTCCCCAACAATGATTTCTATTTTATTCGATTTTATTAATCCTTCTAAGCTCTGTCGTAATTGACTAACGACTTTATTTTTTCTTTCCATGATTTTGGCAAAATCAAAATGCACATCTTTTGCAACAATACCGAGTCTATCAGCTTGTTTAATCTCTTCTAATCTAACTCCTGATGAGATCAATGCTTTTGTTGGAATACATCCGACGTTAAGGCAAGTACCGCCAATAAAATTCTTTTCAATCAATGCAACTTTAAGACCAAATTGTGCGGCTTTAATAGCAGCCACATAGCCACCAGGACCTGCGCCAATAACTGCCAAATCAAATTTTTTCTTCGATGTCATGCAAATGCCTCATTTTGTTCTATAATACCCCATTTTATTCTTTTTTTCGACTAGTTCTTTTTTTCTTTTAAAAAGATAACTTCAGAAAAAAAATGGTGTGTATTACTATTACGAATATTAGATCATGAAACAGCAAGTGCGCTTATGGAAGAGACAAAAAAAATGAAAATGTGCCCATTTTGTGATGGGCGAATTGAAATCGATGCAGTAAGCTGCACGTTTTGTGGAAGAAATATTACTAGCTATTACCATCAACATCAAGCTGAAATGACCGAACCTTCATCAAGTAATTTCTCGAATTCTTATTCAAAAAATGATTCCTTATCTTCTTTATATCCACCGCCATATAGACCTAAAATACAAGAAGAGCATTTACATGAAGAAGAAGAGGAAGAGTTTACCGAAGAAGTTGAAGAACATGAATCAGATGAAGTAGCAAAAGCAGAAAGTCAAACACTTTTCTCAACCATTTTACTGCTTTCTGTAGGAGTGCAAGTATTTTTATTTGGTTTATTATTACTTCTTTTTTCTACTGAGGGTAGAGTAATCTTGGAATGGAATGCTAAGCGTTGGTTTTTATATATGTTACTTTCGGCGCCAATGATCTATTTTGGGTATAAAAAAATTACTCGATTAAAAAATTAATCGAGTAAATCACTATGTGTTCCAGTCCTTTACTACAAGCGTAGTAAAGGAGAGTTCATGAAAAAAATAATCACTTTAACACTAGTCGCCATATCCGCTGGTGTATTAGGTTTTGCAGCGGTTAAAGACTTTTTTGACAGCCAAGTCTTGGAAAACAGCTGAGAAAGATCTAAAGGTCATTAACATCTGTGATCTTACGGATCAAGAACTGAATAGAGCTATCGAAGGAGATCTTCCAAAGCTAGCTATAGAATTTTCAGAAAAGACAATGCTTCCTATCAACTTTTATGACTGAAAATCCTTGTGTCGCCAGTTCGATTCCAGTTCTGGCCACATTTCAAAATTAGATTAATGAAAGTTAAAGTTCAACGGACACTTATCTAAGTGGCTCTAAATAAAAGCCTTAAAATTATTAATTGATTTTTGGCTATAAAAATGCCAAAATGAGACTCAAAATGGCAACTTAATGAAAAAACTGCAGAATATCCCTCGATTTTTTAAAGCTCCAAACCAGAGTTTTTTTCTTTTTGGTCCTAGAGGAACCGGCAAATCAACCTGGCTTAAAAGTCATTACCCAAAGGCTATTTGGATTGACTTATTAGAGCTGGATCAGCTGCGTATCTATAGTGCAACACCGGAAAGACTAAAAGAAGTTATATATGCTGAGCCTAATCAGAAAATAGTAGTGATTGATGAAGTGCAAAAAGTACCGGAAATTCTTTCTGCCGTTCACTCTCTTATCGAAGAAAAGAGAGGGATTCAATTTATATTGACTGGTTCAAGTGCCAGAAAGCTGCGAAGAACGGGAGTTGATTTGCTGGCAGGCAGAGCCATTCTAAAACACATGGCTCCCTTTTTCGCTGCTGAAATAAAAGAGCAATTCAATTTAAACGATGCACTAAAACTGGGCCTTCTTCCTCTTGTAAGAGGATCTGAACATCCAGAGGAAGTTTTAAAGACTTACGCGGGCATGTATTTAAAAGAAGAGGTTCAAGCAGAAGGGTTAGTTAGGCAAATCGGAGATTTTGCGCGTTTTTTAGAAATAGTTAGTTTTTCTCATGCATCTGAATTGATTGTTTCAAACATTTCCCGCGAATGCAACGTCGCTCGAAAAACAGTAGAAAATTATATACAAATTTTAGAAGACCTTTTACTCGGATTTATTCTTTCAGTTTTTACGAAAAGAGCAAAAAGAGCTTTGGCTGAACGACCTAAATTTTATCTATTTGATGCGGGTGTTTTTCGATCTTTAAGGCCCCAAAGACCTTTAGATACTACCCACGAAATTCATGGAGCTTCTTTAGAAGGTCTGGTTTGCCAGCATTTAAAAGCTTGGGTAGAAGCGCAGGTTGAAAGATTTGAACTAGCATTTTGGCGCACTCGGTCTAAATTAGAAGTTGATTTTGTAATCTATGGCCCCAACACTTTTCTCGCTATTGAAGTAAAGCACGGAGAAACCATTCATCCGAACGATTTAAAAGGATTACAAGCATTTAAAGAAGATTATCCTGAGTGTACCCCTATTTTAATTTACAGAGGCAAGTATAAGCTCAAAAAAAAAGACATCCTTTGCATTCCATGTGATGAGTTTCTCTTGTCGATTCATCCCGAAAAACCCCTTATGAGTGAATAAAAGAACTCTTTCATTTATGACTGCCCGCGGGAAAACCTACGGCTTTAGCCGTGGGAGTAGTCAAAGTCCTAATAGTGCTGCTGTAGTACTTATCCTTTTATGATCTTTAGAAGATAGATCCATAGTATAACGTACATTTTTTTAGACATAAGTAAGCTCTTTTTTTCTTAGATTATGATACTTGCTGCATTACTACAAGCAGCAATTTGGGATGTTTTTTCAAATAATTTGCTTTTTCTTTCCGTTAACTTATTTGGATGAAAGTATTAAATTAATTGAGATAAAAAAGTTTTTGCACTCACTATAATAGGTTTTTGTATACTAAAACAATCAACATCTGCAAAAGGTAAATCAAAAGCCAACTGAAAAGCAAAAGGGACATTCAGCTTTTGTTGATAATAATAGAGCCATTTGGAAAGGCCGGTTGTTGATGAAGCTTTTACTTCAACTAGCATCCAAGGTTTTTGGTTTTTTGTTACTAAAAAATCTACTTCCCTTTTGTCTTTATCTCGCAAATAGAAAAGCTCATATTCTCCAAAACCACAATCTGTCCAAAATTGAACGGCCTTATAAAGGTGCGAAGCCACAAAATTTTCTAATCTCGCCCCTTTATCATGAACAAGCGCCCAATTCCATAGATAAATTTTTGGTTCTTTAATCAAAGATCTACTTAATTTTTTTGACCAGGGTTTTATGGTAAAACAAAAATATAAGTTTTTTAATAATTCGATCCATCTATTTAAAGTAGGCGCTGAAACCTTTATTTTTGCTGCAAGCATTGCTTGATTTAAAGAGTGAGAAGCTTCTTGGTGTAAAATATTTCCCAAAAGTTCTATTTGGCTGATTTCTTGTACATGGCTTAAATCTTTTATGTCCTCACGAAATAGTTGTTCCATGCGTAATCTAATCCATCGATTGAAGAAAGAAGTTGTTCTTTTTAAGTAAGGTTCAGGGAAACCACCGAAATTAAATAACGCTTCGTATTCTTCGTTAGATATCGCTTTTGGTGCCTGTATTTCTTGCTTTGGTAGGGTGGGATCGATAACTTCACGAATAGTAAGAGGGTGAATATGATAGAGAAAATAACGCCCCATTAAGCTATCTCCTCCCTTTTTATAAATATCTAATCTAGCGCTTCCAGTAACAATGACATGACATTTTTGTTCGTATGTATCGAAAAAACCTTTTAAAAATCTTTTCCAATGTTTGTATTTATGAATTTCATCAAAAACTAAAATGGGTTTATCCTTTTGTAGGATATCTAATGAAGCATCAGATGCAATTGCATTTGGACCATTAATAATGAGTTCGCGGTGGTTGATATTATCCCAATTATAATAAAAGTGCCGAGAAAGCTGAGAAGATGTAGTAAGACTGACAGTGGTTTTTCCGACCTGTCTGGGACCTGACAAAAAAATCATTTGTCGATAATTTAATAAATGCTGAGAAACCAATAAATTATATATTCTTTCCATAAAGACTATAATAATGCATATATTATTTTAGTCGCGACTAAAATAATTTAAGGGTTAGTTTGGTCGTTCTTAATTGACTAAAAACAAACGGATTACGCTCAGAACTATTATTTTTGAAGCATGTTGATCCCGCAGCATTTTTTATATTTCTTGCCGCTTCCGCAAGGACAGTCTTCATTTCTGCCTATGCGTGGCTCGGTTTCAACATGCGGCTGAGCTTTTATTGGCTCTTGTTCTGCCTGGTTAGTCACCATTTCATCTGGCTGAGGAACAAATGATCTTTGCGTTTGCATTTGCAGCTGCGATACCATGTCTTGCAGATGCCTTTGCTCTGGAGAGACCATTTCAAAGCGGAATAGATCTTTGGCCATTGCAAGCTGCACTTCATTAGAAAAATGATCAAATAGATTAAAGGCTTCTTGTTTAAATTCTATGAGAGGATCTTTTTGACCAATCACTCTTAGATTAACATCAGTTCTCAAATGGTCGATAGAAAGTAGGTGTTCTTGCCATAGATGATCGATCTTTTTAATCAATACGTTTCTGACAATATTAAATAAAATGCCTAAAGCTTTTTCTTTGGTATCAGCAACTTGTGAATATTTCTGAATCAACTCAGTTTGATAAGCAAATTTTTGATCTAAAATTTCACAGATCTTTTCTTGTGCGAGTCCAATTAGCTCTTCTCGTTTTAATCTATCGGTATAAAAACTGTTTTCCGGAAAAGAAACAGGGAAATTAGTCATTAGCCATTGTCGGTATCCTTCCGGATCCCAGCTACCACCAGCTTCTCTTGTAGATAGGTAAACATTTGCCATGGAAATGCAAACGCTTTCAATAACTTGTTTAGCTAGTTTGATTGGATCTTCAGTATGTAAAATATCATTTCTAAACGCATAGATTTCTGTTCGTTGTTTATTCATTACATCATCATATTCTAAAGTGTGCTTACGAATATTGTAGTTGCGCTGTTCAATTCTTTTTTGTGCGGTTTCTATCGAACGATTTAATATTTTAGCAGAGATCGCTTCTCCTTCAGGCGGACGAAAACGTTGCAGCATTGTCGTTAGCCGAGGTGAAGCAAACAATCTCATTAAAGAATCTTCAAAGGAAACGTAGAATTTTGAAGAACCAGGATCGCCTAGCCTTCCAGATCTACCGCGCAATTGTCTATCAATCCGTCTTGAATGATGTCTTGTTGTACCCAGTACATGAAGACCGCCTAATTCTTTAACCTCAGCAGATAATTTGATGTCTGTACCGCGACCTGCCATATTCGTTGCAATAGTTATCGCTCCTTTTTGACCAGCGCGTGAGATAATTTCTGCTTCTTTAGTGTGGTTTTTTGCATTTAATACCGTATGGATCAGGTGATTTTGTTTTAAAATCCTAGATAGCTTTTCAGAGATCTCTACAGATTCTGTACCAATAAGAATGGGTCTTCCTTCCTTATGTAAGGCTGTGATTTCTTTTAAAATCGCTAGATATTTTTCTCTTTCTGTCATGTAGATTTCATCGTCAGAATCATTTCTGATACAAGGGGTATAAGTCGGAATAATGAGAACATCTAGTTTATAAATTTCTTTAAACTCACTAGCTTCAGTAATTGCTGTTCCTGTCATCCCTGCAATTTTTTCATACATACGAAAATAGTTTTGCAAGGTAATCGTTGCAAAGGTTTGGGTCTCTCTTTGAATAGCTACGCCTTCTTTAGCTTCTATGGATTGATGCAAGCCATCAGAAAAACGTCTTCCTGGCTGAGGTCTTCCTGTATTCTCATCGATGATAATGATCTTGTTATCTTGCACGATGTAATCGACATCTTTTTCCATTAAAAGATGTGCTCTAAACAGTTGTCTTAAGTTATGCGATCTTTCTTTTCTATTTGCATCATCTTCTCTGAGCTCGATTTTCTTTTTCATTTTCTCTTGCTCAGATAAAGAAGAGTCCTTATCGATCTTGTCATATTCATAACCTAGATCTAGCATCACAAAATCATCTGCAGAGGTGTGACTATCATGCAGCTCACTCCATTTTTTAATCCCTTTGTCAGTTAATTCATATTCATTGGCTCTTTCATCAACAATAATGAATAGTTCAGATAGCAGCTCTGCTTTTTCTTTTTTATTTTGCTCGCTGTAGAAATAGGTTTCCCAAGCTTCAATTTTTGCTCGTAGATCAGGATTTTCTTTAATGCGCTTTAAGATTTTATGTGTAGGAGTGCCTTTGCTGACCAGCCAGAGTTTTTGAAAGGCTTCATCGGCTACCAAATTGTCTGCTTTATTCAGCTTAGGCAAGATTTCTTCTTCTAATAAGTTTAGTTCATCTAAATTTTTTCTTGCTTCACTTGCCAGTCTATTACATAGATCGCGTTGCATACGTACGATTTGATCAACACCAGATTTTAAAGTGTCATACATTTGCCTAGAAACAGGGGAAGGACCGGAGATAATTAATGGAGTTCTTGCCTCATCTATCAATATGGAATCTACTTCGTCGATAATGGCATAGTAAGGTTTTCTTTGTACCTGTTCTTCTTTATCTGTCGCCATGGAATTATCTCTTAGATAATCAAAGCCAAATTCTGATGCGGTTCCATATACGATATCTGCACTATATACTTCTTTTCGTTTGTCTAAGGGGACATCATTGGTTAGCGCATCAATACTAAGTCCCATTCTTCTAAAAATGGTACCAATCCAATCGCAGTCTCTTTTGGCTAGATAATCGTTAACAGTGACTAGATGAACAGATTTACCAGTTAACGCATTTAAATATAAAGGCATTGCAGCGGTTAAGGTTTTTCCTTCACCCGTTTGCATTTCAGAGATATTTCCAAAGTGTAGTGCAATAGCGCCAACAAGTTGTACATCATAAGGAACCATATCCCATTGCTGGTCATATCCAGATACATGGATCTGAGTTCCACATAATCTTCGGCAGGCATTTTTTACAGCTGCATAAGCTTCAACAAGAAGAGAATCTAAAGTTTCACCATTGGCTAGGCGAGATCTAAACTGTTCGGTTAATGAGGAAAAGGCTTCATCGGATAAGGATTGATATTTGATTTCTTGTTCATTAATTTTTTTAACTAAATAAAAATATTTTTTTAATTTCCGGCTTTGTTGCGTACCAAATATTTTTTTAAGTAATCCGAACATAGATATCTCATCTTGATAAACGTTAGTGATTTTCTATTCTACACCATGAAAAGTTTTGAAACAAGTTAAGGCTAATGAATTTATTTAAAGAAAACACTAGTAAAATTTTTTAAAAATTTTTACTCTAAAAATAATTTATATAAAGACTCTATGCGTAAAATTTTACTTGTTGCTTTTCTTTCCCTTTTTTCGGTTGTTTTTGCCAGAGAGACCCATGAGATTATTGTATTTAAAAATATTGTTATCATGGATATAAAAACATCAAATACGCAGATATTCAATGATCAAACGGTACATTTCATAGATGTTGATTTATCTAATCCAGATAAAGAGGCATTAACAAAAATTTTAACCAAAAAATTTATTGGCACTCCAATTGATGGGGAGTCGATACAAGAGCTGAAACAAGAAATCACAGCGTATTATATCAGTATTAATCGACCCTTTGTATTAGTAAATTTTCCTTCACAAAAAATTTCTGATGGGGTGGTGTGTGTGTATATTGAAGAAAGCCATCTTTCAAAAGTCAAAATCAAAGGAAATAAGCATTTTAAAGATAAATATTACGAAGAGGCCATTCGTGTTCAACCTGGCGATGCTTTATCGACAGATATTTTAGGCGCTGATATTGCTTGGATTAATCGCAACCCTTTTAGAAGAGCAGAAATCATATATAAACCTGGCGAAGAAGAAGGGACTACCGATGTAGATATTGTGATTAGAGATAGAATACCTATTAAAGTATTTGCAGGCACTAATAATACCGGATTCAAAGAAACAGGATATCAAAGATTGTTTGCGGGAGCCTATTTTGGAAATTTATTTAATTTAGACCAGCTTCTTTCCTATCAATATACTCAGGATTATCATTTCAAACGGTTTCAATCCCATACCTTTTTTTATGAGATACCATTTCCATGGCGGCATCTATTAGTGTTCTTTGGTGGGCTGTCTTATGTTGATGCTAAAGTTGCAATACATAATATGAGCACCAAAGGAAAAAGTTATCAGGCCAGTACAAGATATGTCATTCCTTTTTTTCAAGGAACAACTATTCCGCAAGAAGCTCGTTTTGGGATAAATTGGAGGCAAACCAATAATACCTTAGTATTTGGTGGCAATACGATTTCTTCGCAGAGCGTAAATATTTTTCAATTCATCGGGGAATATAGGTTAAGCACTTCATATCCTTGGGCTAATTATGATTTTTCTGCTGAAGCAATCGCTTCTCCGGGTAGAGTAATGCATCATATGAAAAGGAGTTTGTATAGCTCTTTAAGAACGAATACAAGCGCATATTATTTTTATCTGAGAAGCGCTGTGCGCCAGCTTTATAAATTACCCAATAAAATGAGCGTGAGAGCAGATTTTTTAGGCCAGGCAACTACAAAAAAATTACTTCCTTCAGAACAGTTTGGTCTTGGAGGATATGATTCCGTTCGTGCTTACAAAGAAAGAGCGGTCAATGCAGATAACGCTGTGTTACTACGAACAGAATTAAGATCTATACCTGTAAAATTTATTCCGAAAAAAGATAATGCCATTATCTTTTATGCCTTTTCTGATTTCGGTGTGGGATGGAATGTTTTAAAAACAAATGCAACCGATCAATTTAAAATGTCTCAAATTCTTTGGGGCATTGGACCGGGATTAAATTATTACTTTGAAGATAAAATCTCTCTCAGAGTAGATTGGGGAGGCCAACTTTCTAAAGTGCAGGGTGATCATTCTGGTCGCAACCGTGTTAACTTTGGGGCCATGATCAGTTTCTAAGAGGTGTATTATGAAACCATTTTTTTTTCTTTTAGCTGTTACACAAGTTTTTTTGTTTGCTCACCCAACTAATCCAACAATTATTAATGGAGAGGTTGCTTTTTCACACCAAGACAAAACAATGAACGTTACTGCATCGGATCGTTCTATTGTTAATTGGGAAACTTTTTCGATTGGCTCGCAAGAACATATGCATATAGCCCTTCCGGATAATGCTGCCTCAATGTTAAACCGTGTTACCGGAGGAAGTATGAGTGAAATCATGGGACGCCTTTCTTCCAATGGAAGCCTCTATCTGATCAATCCCAAAGGAATTTTAATAGGCCCTCAAGGCATTATTGAGTGTTTTAATTTTATCGCATCCACACTAAATGTTTCCGATCAGGATTTTTTACAAAGAGAAGATTTGTATTTTCAAGGAAGTGATTCGGCTACGATAGAGAATTTAGGAACAGTTAAATCTAATAATGGAAGCGTTTTTTTATTTGCAGATCAAATCGTGAATAAAGGACAGATCATTGCGTTGTATGGCGATGCGAATATTACCGCATCTAAATCCATATTGTTTAAACCTAATAAAACAGAAAGAACGTATATATCTTTTCCAATCCAAGATGAAAAATGTTTTGTAGATAATCAAGGGCTAATTACTGCTGCGAAAACACATATTGAATCTAGCGGTAACGTATATGAATTTGCAATTAAAAATACAGGGAAAATACAAGCAGTACATCTAGAAAAAAGACAAGGTGAAATATTTATTCAAGCAGAAAAAGGAAAGGTGAGCATAACAGGTGACATCATAGCTTCTTCTGCAGACAGTAAAGCAGGGAAAATTGAAATTTATGGCAATGAAATTGCATTGAAAAAAGCCAATATCGATGCGTCAGGAAAATGTTTGGGAGGGATCGTTTGTATTGGCGGAGAAGATAAAGGGCTTAACGATAGAATTACCATTTCTAAAAGTGTTGTGGTTGACAAAGATACCCATATCGATATTCAATCTCATGATCTAGGCGATGCCGGCAAGGTGTTTGTATGGGGAGATAAGCATACCGTTTTTCATGGAACAATAAATGGACGAACCAAACATGGCAACGGAGGTTTTGTTGAAATTTCTAATAAAACTAACGGCCTTGTATATACGGGCAAGGTAGATTTAGCTGCGGTCAAAGGCTTAAAAGGACATCTTCTTTTTGATCCCAAAAATATAATAATCCAATCAACTGGCACAAATTCTGCTACTGGAGAAACTTTTGCGTACAATCCATCAGAAACTTCAACCATTACAGGTGCTGCAATAGCTAGTGCTTTAGGCTCTGCAAACGTGACCCTGCAAGCAAATACCGATATCACAGTATCGGATAATATCACTAGTAGTAGCGCTGGGAATCTCACTTTGCAAGCGGGGAGAAGTATTGGAATTTCCAAAGGATACGTAATTGATTTAAGCGGAGGTAGTGGCACTTTTACTGCAGTGATTAATGATGAGAATGCGCAGAGCGCTAATAGAGACTCTGGCGTAGCACAGTTTACGATGCCTATAGGTGCAAAGGTATTAACCAACGCCAACGTAGATATCCACTATGGTACATTTAACAGTACATCTGTTGGAGAAGTGCTTCTCATGGGCACAAACACTTCTATTGCTGCTGGATCAGGTAATGTATCTATTCAGGGAAAGAGCAGAGATTCAGACAGTGGTCATGTTGGGATTGCTGTGGTAGATGAAGCTAGTATCTCTGGTGCAGGGATTACATTAACTGGTATTGGGGGGAATGGGGCAGTAAACAACTATGGGGTTCAAATTAATGGAACAAATACTGCAATTTCTGGCAGCAGTAGTATTGCTATTACGGGAACAGCAGGTAATAGCACCTCTAGTTCTAATAATATCGGAGTTGTAGTTGGTGGAGGCGCTGTGATTACAGCAACTGGTTCAGCAACGATTTCATTAATTGGTAATGGAGCATCCGGTATTGGAGGCGTTTCAGGACTAGGTAATTTATATGGCGTGTGGTTATCAGACAGTGGAACAGCTATTAGTTCTGTAAATGGAAATATTACTATTACAGGGACAGGAGGTTCTGGTAGTTTAAATAACCAGATAGGTGTATTTATTACCGGAGCAGAAGTCTCTTCAACAGGAACTGGAGCAATTTCAATCACAGGTCATGGAGGCTCTGGAACATCTAACTGCCATGGCTTATGTTTCGATGGTAGCGGTACTGCTATTACCACACAAGGAGCTAATATCACTCTTCAAGGCTATGGCGGAACCGTTACAGGAGGCGCAGCCATGGGTATATTAGTAGGCGATAGCGTAAATATTTCCACAATAAGTTCTAACAACATTTCCATAACAGGAGTAGGGGGAATGGGAGGCTATAATAACTATGGCCTTGGGATGATCGGAACAGATGCTACTATTTCTTGTGCTTCAGGAACGATGACTATCAATGCCACTGGGGGCAATAGTATCACCGGAGGAAACATCGGTTTTTATCTAACACAAAATGGAATAGTACAGGCGTCTGGTACTGGTATTATAAATATCACATCTACAGGTGGCGCTACAGGTCCTAGAAGTTTAGGGTTATCTATTCTTGCTGAACAAGGATCATCAGATCCGGCAGTTTTATGTGAGGATGGCGCGGTTAATGTAACGGCTACCAAAGGGGCCGCAACCACGGGTCAAGATTATCAGTTTAATACGGCTAATCCTATTAGAGCGACGGGAACAGGAACGGTAACAATTAATGGGAATATAATTAATTACTAAGGTAAAAGCACTTTCTTATTTGTTATATATATATTATATATAATAAAAGCTTTTGTTTAAAAAAATATTTATGATATTTGTGTGCTAGAGGAAGAAAGCACTTTTTATCATGAATATTTTATCAGCTAAAAATTTCTTATTTTTAGCGGGTTGCGTTTCCATTTTATGCGCCCAGCCAACTTCTATGCAGGTGAAGTCAGGGGACGCTCATGCCGAAATCAATCAAAATACCATGGCTATTCATGCCTCTGATCAAGCCATAATCCATTGGCAAGACTTCTCTATACAAGCCAACGAAGCAGTCCATTTTATTCAACCTTCCTCAAATGCTGTTGTCTTAAATAGAGTGACGTCAGATCAAATCAGTTCCATTCAAGGTAAATTATCTGCTAATGGCAAGCTTTATCTCATTAATCCCAATGGTATATTTATTGGCGCAGGTGCTGAAATTCAGGCTTCAGCCTTTTTTCTCTCTACGCTAAACATTTCAGATAAGGATTTTCTGGAGCAAAAATCCTTGCTCTTTCAGCAGATCAAAGAAGCCAAGATCACTAATCTTGGAAAGATTACTGCATTAAATGGGGATGTAGCTATTTTAGCTACAGCTATTCGTAATGAAGGCAAGATTATTGCTTCTAATGGGAAGGCTATTTTAGCAGCGGGTACTCAAGTCTTATTACATCTCGATGACAAACAACATATTGCTATCCAGCCTACAGTCGATCGTCAAAATCGTTTAGATGAAGGGATCGTTCAAGATGGAATAATCCAAGCAATAAGAACAGATATCCAAGCAGATGGAAATTTATATGCTTTAGCTATCAAACATACCAAAAAAGCTCAAACAGTGTGTGTGCGTAGCTTAAATGAGGGGGGTATTTACCTTGTCGCTGATAAGGGTGAGATACAAGTATCAGGGACCTTACAGTCTAATAGAAAAAATGGTCATATTCATGTGCTTGGAGAGAACATCTTATTGCAGGATGCTCATTTAGATGCTTCAAGTACCTATGGAGGGGGAGAAATCCTTATTGGCGGAGACTACCAAGGGGGTAATACAGAAATACTAAATGCTAAACTCACTTTTGTAGATCCTTTAACAACTATTTATTCCAATGCCCAAGGGAATGGAGACGGTGGAAAAGTGATCGTATGGTCTGATGAAACGACACAGTTCCATGGAACAATTCAGGCTAAAGGAGGAATAGTTTCAGGAGATGGTGGTTTTGTAGAGATCTCTAGTAAATACCACTTAGACATTGCTGGCGGTAGGTATGATGTAACTGCTGGAGAAAAAGGAAAGGTAGGAGAGATATTATTTGACCCTTCTGATATTACTATTAGTGTAGGTGCTACTAGCCCAGGACCATTTGCTAGTCCATATAATCCAGCAGGAGTGGCTAGTGCAACAGTCAACACAACCGATTTACAAAATGCGCTGGCATCAGGCAATGTGTCCATCGCAACAAGTAATGGTACAGGCGGATCAGGGAATATCACAGTAAGTGATACGTTTACATGGTCAAGTGCTAACTCATTAACATTGACAGCGGATAATGCAATCATTATCAATGCGGCTATTTCCAATACCAATGCGGTTTCTTCTGCTACTCTTCTGGACTTAGTAGCCAGTGGCACTACAGCAAATTATGTTCACGGGGTAGAAATTAATGCAGCTATTACTACAGATACGGGTGCTATTTCTATTACTGGCCAAGCAGGTGCAGTGACTGCTAGTCGTGGAATTCGCATTGCCGCCACCGGTGCGGTTAACTCTACTAGTGGGGATATTACCATAAGTGGTACAGCGGGTTCCGTAGGTAATAATAATATAGGCGTAAGGATAGAGTCTGGCGGCGGTGTCGCTACTGCTGAAGGTGCTATTTCTATCACTGGCATTGGTCAAGGTAGTCAAACTAATAACCATGGTATACTTACAATAGGGACTATACAAGCAACGGGTGCTGGAACCATTACATTGAATGGTACAGGGGGAGGGGGCACTAATTCTAGTAGAGGGGTGGCTATATCCGGAGCTGTCACAACAAACACAGGGAATATTGATCTTACAGGGGTAGGAGGAACAGGAAATTCTACGGATAATACAGGTATTTTAGTAACTGCTACAGGCGTTATTAGTTCTACCTCTGGGGCTATTGCCTTTGATGCCACTGCAGGTACAGGCACCAATACTAACGCCGCTATACAAGTACAGGCAGGAGGTTCTGTAACTACTGCTGGTAATATTTCAGGCACTGCCTTACCATCCTCTGCATCAGGAACCAATAATTATGGAATATATGTTGAGAACACGGCTTCAGTAACAGCTACTGGCAGTGGTACAATCGATCTAACGGGTACTAGTGGTATGGGCACTCTTACCAACCAAGGTATTCGTATAGAAGGCACAATGACTACGGCGAGCGGTTCTTTTACTTTGACCGGAACCAGTCAAGGTTCAGGGAACAATAACAACAATTCTGGTTTTGCTTCTACAGGCACTTCAAATGTGAGCTCAACAAGCGGTGATATTAGTATTACAGGCAATGCCGGTGCGGCTCTTGGTGGTAATCATGGTATTATTCTCAATGGATCTACAGTTTCTACTTCAGGCTCAGTTACTTTTATCGGGAAACCTCGGACAGGAGCTGGTAACAATACTGGCGATCTAAATAATGGTGTATATTTGTTCACTGGGAGCACGGTATCTAGTTCGGGTTCTACAATCAGCCTTACTGGAACCGGAGGGGCAGGTACTGCTGATTCGGACACGAATTATGGGATCCTTGTTGATAGTACTTCAACTGTTAGCTCAACTGGGGGAAAAATTACTTTAGATGGTACGGGAGGCGCTGCCTTAGGAACTCAACACCAAGGTGTTCGTGTACAAGGCAATGTAACTAGTAATGGATCTATAGACATAGAGATTACAGGAACAGGAGGCGCTGGTACTACAAATAATGCAGGTATTGCAGTTAGCGGAGGCACTGTTTCCGCTGTAAATGGGCTGGTTACACTTACTGGTACTGGGGGGCCAACCGCTACATCAACAAGTAATGTTGGCGTAAGAGTTACTAATGGGGGCACTGTAGAAACAACGGGTTCTGGTAATATCGTTTTAGAAGGAACTGCAGCACAAATAGCGACTGCAGACAACTACGGCATCTATTTTATTACAGGAGCTAATTCAGTAACTTCATTAAATGGTAATGTTACACTTACAGGACACGGAGGACCAGGGACTAATAATTATGCTATAGTACTAACCAATGGCGCTCCTTCAGTTACGGGTACTGGATTATTGAGTTTAACTAGTGATGATGATCAGATTGTAATTAATCAAGCATTAGTGACAGATAGTGGGGGTATGACGATTACCCAAAGTGATGCTACATCATTGATTAGTCTTGGGGCTAACGCTAGCAGCACGGATGTGGCTGGTGGTAATATTGTATTTTCTGGAGATTTAAATATTACAGCTAATGTAACGATTGATTCCAACGGGGGCAGCATCACTCTTGATGATGTGACTGAGACAGGCGCCAATACTTTAATTGTTGATGGAGCAGCGGGAGGTGTTATTAGCATAGATTCTCTAGCTGTCACAGCATTTACGGTTACCGATAGTAGCAGCACAACTATTACAGATACTACAGTCGTGCCTACGGTTACACTGACTGCTACAACAAACAATGTGATATTTACTGGAGCGGTAACGATAGCCACTGCTTTAAATACAGCAGCTGATGGTTATGCAGTTCAGTTTTTAGGAGGGGGAACCGTTACTCCTGCCACAACTTTCAGCAATACAGGCGGCGTGGTATTTGGTAATGGGGCTGGCGATAGCATTACCTTTACTGGAGGACTCGTTAATACAGCTGGTACTAGCACAACCTTTGGTACGGTACAAACTTCAAACACTACAATGACGCTAGGAGCTGTAACAGTAAGTGGGACGACTAACTTAAATACAAGTGGCGGAATATTAAATTTAAATGGGGCTGTATCATTAAGCGCAGGTCTTAATCTATCTACTAGCGGTGGAGCATTAAATATCAACAGTACCATTAATGGTGGCTCTGCATTAGTAGCCAATTCTGCAGCCGGTATATTAACTGTTGCAGGCGTTATCGGAGGTGTTACACCTGTAGCTTCTGCTTCCTTAACTAGCACCAATGGCGGAGCGACTTCCATTAGCATAGGACAAAATATTACTACTGCTAATGGAACAATTGCAATGTCTGGACCTGTGCAGTTTACCGGGGACGTTACTTTAGATTCAGGGGCTGGAGCTGGAAACATTACATTTTCTGATGCGATTACAGTGGATGTCGCTCATGCTATAGCCTTAGATGCTGGGACGGGAGATATTACATTTGCAGGAACAATAGGTTCGGGGACTGCTTTAACAAGCTTAGCGCTTACAGGAACAAATATCACATCTAGTGTATCCTTTACACCTAATATAAGTACTAGCATGTCATTAAGCGGTGCTTTGGCAACTACTAATACAGCGATTACTATTCCTGTTGCTTTGACGCTAACAGGAACTTCATCGGCAGCAAGTAGTGGTAGTGGATCTGGAGATATCCAGTTTTCTTCAACGATTAATGGTGCCTTTGGTTTTACTGTTAACTCTGGTGCAGACGACATTACTTATGGCGGAGCCATTGGAGGCACTACTCCTTTAACTTCATTAACCACTACTTCTACAGGCACAATCAATATAGCTAGCAACATTACAACAGCAAATGGGTTAATCGATTTTAATGGAGCGGTTAGTCTAACAGGCAATAGCGTAATTAGCAGTGGTGCCGGAGCTGGAAACATAGATTTTAGTAGTACCATTGATGGTAATCAAACGCTAACGTTATCTGCCGGAACAGGGCAGGTTATCTTAAGCGGTGTGGTTGGAGGCACAACTCCGTTGAGTACATTCACAGTATCGGGTGCTTTGATATCTCTTGGAGCAAATATTAATACAAACAATGCAGATATAACCATGAGTGACCCGGTGTCCTTAACTAGTACGGTCGCCATAAGTAGTACCGGTGGCGCGGTTGATTTCAACTCGACGATCAATGGAGCTCAAGCCCTATCAGTTAATTCAGGTGCTGGAAAAATAACTTTAAGTGGAGTGGTTGGAGGAAGTTCAGAATTATCTTCCATTAGTCTAACTAGTACTAATGGAGGGGCGGATTCTATTACTATAGCTGCTGATATAAATACAAATAATGGAACCATTAGTTTGTCTGGTGGTACTACGATATCAGCTAATGTGGTATTGGACAGTGGAGGCGGCACAATAACAACAGATGCTATTGTTGGAGGATTAGGAAATACTTTGGCAGTTAATGGTGGTACTACTGGCGTGGTTACTATCGGTTCACTCAATCTAAATGCTTCCTTTACAGTGACAGATAGTGCTTCAACCACTATATCTGGAGCTACAACAGTTCCAACCGTGATTTTAACAGATACTCAAGGAGATATTACTTTCACAGGAGCAGTTACCATAACTACTCTTACAGTTCCTTTGGCTACTACTTATGGTGTGAATTTCTATGGAGGCGGCACCGTTACTAATGCGACTACATTCAATAATTCAGGTGGTGTGACATTTGGCGATGGGGCTGCAGATAGCATTACCTTTACTGGTGGTTTAGTATCTACTACTAGTCAGAATAATACCTTTGGCACGGTGGCGACTACCAATAATACCATGACCTTAGGAACGGTAGTATTAGATGGAACAACTACCTTAAGTACTAGTAACGGATCGCTTAATCTAAACGGAACTGTTAATGGTAATGCGAGCTTTACAGCTGATGCGGGTTCAGGTGTATTAACAGTATCAAGTTCAATAGGAGCTACTACAGAACCTACAGCTATTACTTTGACAGGAAGCACTATCTCATTAGCAAGCAACCTTAATACAAATAATGGGCTTATAGATATCAATGGCGCGGTTTCTCTTGCAGGAACTGTAGTAATTGATAGCGGCTCGGGAGCAGGTAATGTAGATTTCAGCTCAACCATTAATGGAGCTGAGAGCTTAACAGTGAATTCAGGAACAGGACAAATAGTCATTACTGGAGTTACTGGTGGAGTAACCCCATTAAGTTCTATTGCTTTGACCAGTACTAATGGCGGAGCTGATGCTATTTCCTTGGCAGCAAATGTGACAACAAATAATGGTACGATTAGTCTGTCTGGAGATACAACGATTACAAATAATGTTACCTTAGATAGTGGTGGAGGGACGATAGATACCGATGGCATTACGGGTGCCTTTACCTTTGCAATAGATGCCTCGACTGCAGGTGCTGTGAGCCTTGGATCATTAAATGTAACTGCATTTACTGTGACCAATAGTTTATCTACAACGGTTACAGGGGCAACCATTGCTCCAACTGTTACCTTAACCGATACTGTGGGAGACATAACCTTTACTGGTTCTGTGACGATCGCCACTGCACTAGATACTTCTTCCGGCAATAACTATGGTGTACAATTATTAGGAGGAGGAACGGTTACTCCAGCTACAACCTTTGCTAACACAGGAGGAGTCACCCTTGGCGATAGCTCAGGTGATAGCATTACCTTTACAGGGGGTCTTGTTTCCACAATCAGCACAACCAATACATTTGGTACAATAGCTACCGGTACCAATAATGCGATGACGTTAGGGACCTTAATATTAGATGGCAATTCTACCTTTAATACAAATGGCGGAACGCTTACCTTCAGTAGTACGATCAATGGAGCGGCTGATCTAGTCGCTAATTCTGGCGCTGATAAGATTACAGTAAGCGGAGTCGTAGGCGCCGGTACCGAATTAACCGGATTTGCCTTAACAAGTGCAAATGGTGGAGCAGATTCGATCACCATATCTAATAATATCAATACAAATAGTGGAGCAATCACCTTATCAGGGGATTTAACCATTGATAATAACGTTGCTTTAGATAGCTCAGGAGGAGCTATTACTGTAGATAATGTAGTCCAGTCAGGAGCACGAACCTTAACTATTAATGGAGGGTCTACCGGGACTGCTCAGATTGATTCATTAAATATATCCTCTTTCACGGTAACCAATAGTGGCGGGACAACAATTACAGGGACAACTACAGTACCTACAGTCAGCTTAACAAATACGACAGGTGATATTACTTTTAACGGTGCAGTAACCATTACGACATTATCCACTAATGCTAATGGATATGGAGTCAACTTTTACGGTGGGGGCACCATTTCTACAGCTACAACATTTAATAATACCGGAGGCGTCACATTTGGTGATGGTGCTGTCGACACCATTAACTTCACCAATGGGCTAGTATCTACAGCAAGTACTACATCGATATTTGGTACGGTAACGACTACTGGTAAAACGATGACATTAGGAGTCATAACCCTCGATGGCAATACTTCCTTAACCACTAGTGGGGGAGCGCTTAATCTTACCGGGGCCATCGATGGTGCTCATACCTTCTCAGGCAATTCCGGTGCGGGTAAAATCACCCAGACAGGAGCCTTTGGTGCAAGTACAAAACCTACGTCGGTAGCCTTAACCAGTACGAATGTTGCTTTAGACGCGATTTCTATAGGTGCTAATATTGATGCCTCAACAGGTGCAATTACCCTTACAGGACCGGTTACATTAACAAGTAGTTCTACTATTTCTAACACAGGTGCTTCAGGCATTAACTTTAGCTCTACTATAGAAGGTAATCAGTCCTTAGTGGTAAGCAGTAATGCAGCCGTCTTATTCTCAGGTAACATTGGTAATACCACACCTCTTAGCACCTTAACCGTTACAGGTTCACAAATCACTGTTCCGGCAGTGGTAAGAGCGCAAGGCGGAACAATTGTATTTAACAGTCCGGTGATCTTAGTTATTGACACAACCATGACCGATACAGGAACAACAGGAATCATCTTTAATAGTACGATCACAGGTAACTATAATTTAACCTTAACAGCTAATAACGGATCGATTAGTGTTTCTGGTGATGTAGATTTATCTTTAGCAGCCGGCTCTGCTGGTGGTGCATTGACAGCAAACGCTGGTAATGACATTACCTTTGAAGGGACTATTGATACAACTGGTGGGTCTGGTGTTGGTATAGCTTATGCGGGTGGTAATGTTAGCTTAACATCTACTGGTGGCAATGTTCAAGTAGCTGCAGTAGACTCTTCTGGTGGAACCGCCGTTGGCGTAGCAGGGGGTAATGCAGGAAATATTACTATACAACCGGCTAGTGGGCTTTCAGGCAATCTACCATCCGGCAGAACCTTATTATATGGTAATCTCACAGCTTCAGGAGGTAGTGGTACCTCAACAGGGAATGGAGGAGCTATTTCTATTGCTGCTACAGGCAGAACCGAGCTACCAGCTGTAGCGACGATTGTAAGCTCTACATCCGGAAATGATGTGACTATCACGGGAGCAAGTTTTGTTATGGGAGATGATGAAGCGATGACGATCTTTGGTGATGTCACGATGAATCTAACCAATAGTGTAACAATTGCAGATATCATTTCTTCAAAAACCATATCGATTACTGCACCCACAATTACTATCCAAAGACATGAACCAGCTAAAATTTTAGACTTTAATGGAGCGCTATATACTTCTGAGGGTGTGCATCTGTTTGCTGTAGAAGAAGTTACATTGTCAGGAGGAATAAATGAAGTAGGGGCAGGTATTGAAGCAGATATTCGTACAGTTTCACAATATGGATATACGCAAAGTTCTTTTGAAGCCATACTACAATATAATAGCTACTTGCTTAACTTTGATTTCCCTGATTTTAATCTAATTCTTTCAAGAATTAATTTACTCAATTCAGAGCTATTCTTCCAGTTAGAAAGATGTTATAGCATCAACCGCCCTAAAAGGCAGGGGATTAGCAGTTGTTTCCCTTTTTACTGGTATCAAAAACCTTCTAAATCAGATCGATAAAACTATCAGTTAAACAAATATTTTTATTTCTTATTATATTGATTGTAAGTATATTGCAATTGGTATTGACAAATCTAAGATTCAATTGTATATTTGTCAATATGATACCAAGACATATAGCAGACAAAATTATCAGATACGCTAAGGAATACCCTATTATTTCTATAGTAGGGCCAAGACAAAGCGGAAAGACGACTTTAGCAAAAGCCTTATTTCCAAATCATACCTATTTGTCATTAGAAAATTTGGATTTACGTAATAGAGCTGCGAATGATCCAAGAGGTTTTTTAAATGATTTTGGGACTAATTTAATTTTAGATGAAGTACAGCGTGTACCAGAACTTTTTTCATATCTGCAGGGAATTGTCGATATGAATAGAAATCCTGCACAATATATTTTGACGGGTTCTTCACAATTTCTATTAATGGAACAGGTCACACAATCTTTAGCTGGTAGAGTCATAACTTTCAAACTTTATCCACTTACCTTTACTGAACTATTTCGGTATCAAGCAGACCCCTCTTTTGAAGACTTATTTAGAAAGACATATGAAACACGCAAACCCATTGACCAACAACAGTTGTATGAATTGATGTGGCAAGGGTTTTACCCTAGAATCTATGATCGAAATCTTGATAGCTATAAATGGTTAGAAAATTATTTGCTGACTTATGCAGAGCGAGATATTCGCAGTTTATTAAATGTGCGTAACTTGCGTACTTTTGAACATTTTTTAATCCTATGCGCCTCGCAATCAGGTCAGCTAATGAATTATGCAAGTTTATCAAATACTTTAGGCATATCGTTAGCGACTGTAAAAGAATGGATATCTATTTTGGAAATAAGTGGGCTGATTTTCATTTTACAACCCTATTACAAAAATTTTTCAAAAAGAATTGTTAAAACTCCCAAAATATATTTTGTGGATACAGGGATTCTATGTCATTTGCTTTCCATTAGAAGTGTAGAGCAATTAAAGACACATCCACTATTGGGGATGATTTTTGAGACTTTTATTGTTAGCGAAGCTTATAAAAGATTTTATAATCTTGCTTGTATACCACCCCTGTATTTTTGGAGGGATCAAACAGGCAATGAAATTGATTTGCTAATTGATGAAGGACAGTTGAGCTTTCCTATAGAGATTAAATTATCTCAATCTTATAACACAAATTTGAAAAAAAACATTAAATATTGGATGAATCTTACAAACAATCTAAGCAAAGAAGGGATGGTAATTTATTGTGGCGATACGATTCATGAAAAAGCAGAACCTATACCATGTGTGCCTTGGTACTTTTTATAAGAAAAAGCGGCTGAGAGCACAAATAGAATATGTTTTGAATAAATTTGTTGTCAATAAAAATCCACTGAAATAAAATAAAATATTTTTTTCTCAAAATCCACTATTTTCCTGGTTTTTTTTTCGTCATTTTTCTAAACTCAGATCGGTCGGCCAGCCGGCTTGTGAATAAATAACCATAGTAAAAACAATAAATAGTGTGACCTATACTATATGATTAAAACTA
>Ga0326597_10000356_pt1 | contig 84318 bp, 68 predicted proteins | sample RVTome_12_FD_203789 | JGI IMG/M metagenome (GOLD analysis project Ga0326597, IMG submission 203789) | Soil microbial communities from uranium-contaminated site in the Upper Colorado River Basin, Wyoming, United States - RVT100D185 | ecosystem: Environmental > Terrestrial > Soil > Contaminated >...
CTGCCGCCGCCTGGCAAAGGACTGGGAGTGCCTCAACGCCAAGGCCCTCGCCTTCCTGAAACTCGCCTCCATCCGCCTCATGATCCGAAAACTCTGCAATCCATCATGAAGTTCCCGGACAGACTCTTAGAAAGCAGCCGCATGACACTCTCTATTTTCAGGGGTGCATAACGTATGAAACCATGGGCGGGCCACACAGCAGTCGCTATTGTTTCATCATGCGACCTCAACAAGCGGTTCATCCTACGCACTGGCCACTCGACATGTGTTCGCGAGGGAACAGTGCTGACTAGTCCGACCTAGTCGGATATCTATTTTCGCCCCCCTCACGACCACTCCATCTGCGCCTTCAGGGCCAGCCGGTCGGCCAGTTCCCACACGTGGCTGATCAGCCCGCCGCGGATCAGGCAGACGGCCACGCCGGCATAGTCGGCGCGCCGGCCGGTGGGTTCCACCCCCAGCACGGGTCCGCGGTGGGTGCCGCGCCAGGTGAGCATGGCGGCGACCCGGTCGTTTTCGGCGATCAGCTCCTCCACGGTGCAGGAGAAATCGGCGAAGGCGGCGCGTACCTGACCGGCATAGGCGCGGAACCCGTCATGGCCGGCGGTGCCGCCCGCCTCCAGCGCACCGTGATAGGCGACGTCCGCGGCCAGGATGTCGGCGACGTCTCCGAAATCCCAGCGGTTCCACAACTCGTTATAAAGTCGTCGGACAAGGGCCTTGTTCGCGTGGTCTGCCATGGCGTTACCGTACTTTCCGATGATCTGGACACGTTAACGGGCGGCAACCAAAAAAGGGGAAATAAAGACATTTTGTCGCAGGGGTCTTTTGCGGCTATGATCCGCCCGCAAGCGGCCCGCAGAGCCATGAGGGAGGAGCCGGCATGGATTCCGGAATCGAGCGCGCCAGGGAGTTACCCTCCCGGATCACCATCAAGACCGACACGCGGGACATTCTGGCGCGCGAGCGGAACTACCAGATCGCCAGGGGCTTCCACGACTGGACCATCGTCGACGTGGACGCGCACCATTCCGAGATGACCTCGTGGCGCGAGATCACCGAATACCTGGACGATCCCATCCTGCTCCACTACGCGCGCGAGTTCCAGTCGCGTACCGGCGCCGCGCCGGGGCTGGCCAATCACATGCCGGGGCTGCGCTACCAGGACGTGGGCGGCCGCATCCCGCACCAGCAGAAGCTGGACGAGCCGGTGGACGACCAAAGCGTTCACCGCGATGTTACCCTCGTGCGCCGCTCCATGCAGGCCATGGGGATCGATCACCAGATACTCTTTCCCGGCAACATGCTGCAGCTCGGGACCCATCCGCAGCCCAACGTGGAGGCTGCCCTGGCGCTCGCCTACAACAGGTGGCTGTGCGACACGGTGCTGGAAAAGGACGACAACATCGTCGCGCTGCTCTATCTGCCGTTGAGCGAGCCCGAGATGTGCCTGCGCATCATCGACGAGTTCTCCGGGCGCAAGGGCGTCAAGGGATTCATGGTGACCAGCGTGCGATTCAAGCCGGTGCACCACAATTCCTACATCCCCGTCTACCGGGCGCTGGAGGAGAGGGGAATGCCTCTGGCATTCCACGCCGGCCCCAACTGGTCCGACGATTACATGAAGCAGCTCGACCGCTTCATTTCCATGCACGCCATCTCGTTCGTGCTGTGCAACCTTGTGCACCTGTCCAACTGGCTGGTGCACGGGATGCAGGAGCGCTTCCCCAAGCTGAAGGTGATCTGGATCGAATCCGGGCTGATGTGGATTCCGTTCATGATGCAGCGGCTCGACAGCGAGTACCTGATGCGCCCGTCGGAAGCGCCCCTGCTGAAAAAGCTGCCGAGCGAATATATGCGCGACATGTACTATACCTGTCAGCCGATCGAGACGTCGAACATGACGCTGACGGAAGCCGCCATGAAGGGAATGGACGCGGGGAAGACCCTGCTCTATGCGTCGGACTGGCCGCACTGGGACTTCAACCCGCCCAGCACAATTTACGACCTGCCGTTTCTCGGCGAGCAGGAGAAGCGCAACATCCTTGGTGAGACTGCCGTCAAGCTGTTCGACCTGGACGGCAGCGGGAACGCTGAAAAGGGAGCGTAGGACGATGGCCGATATCTATGTGGGCAAGGAGAGCGAGTTCGAGGACCGCGGGCGCAAGGTCGTCGCCGAAGGCGACGTCGAGATCGGCGTGTTCTTCCTCGACGGCCAGTTCTTCGCCTGGGAGAACAAGTGCACGCACCAGGGCGGACCCGTCTGTCAGGGGCGCATCCTGAATCGGGTTCTGGAAGTGCTCGACGCCGACAAGACCAGCCGCGGCCTCAAATGGTCCGAAGAGGACGTCCACATCGTCTGCCCGTGGCACGGCTACGAGTTCAACATCAGGACCGGCCGCCATCCGGGTAACCGCAACATCCGATTGAAGCCGTTCGACGTGAAGGTGAAGAACGGTGAGGTCTATGTCGTCGTCTGACTCCGTTGCCGGCGGGGAGGCAGCCGCGACTCTGGCCGCCGCGGCCGATGCCGTCTTCGAGGCGGCGGAGCGCGCCCTGGCCGACGAGACCACCGGGTCGGTAGCCGACGAGACCATACAGAAGCTGATGACCGCAGCGAGTCGGCTTTATGCCCGCAAGCTGGACACCGAGGACCGTATTTTCCTTCCCGTGGTGTCGCGCCAGGCCATCACCGCCACCGAGGCCGTCATTACCGCCTGCGAGGTGATGCGGGCGGCCGATCTCAATCCGTTCGATCTGGCCATGTGGTACAATCGCCCGCGGCCGGAAGGGGCGCCGTAAGGCCGCCAGTCGCCGATTGCGGCGGCGGGAAACGGACACGGCGGCACGGCTCGAGGTCAGGTCCCGGCGGCTCGATGCGGAGGCATCGCCCCTCACCCGCTCGCTGCCGCTCGCGCCCTCTCCCCCAGGGAAGGGGCGTTTCCACGGGGCTTCGCCCCTCTCCCGGCGGGGCCGTCCATTGCGCTCCTCCACGCGCCGCGCCGTGCGGCATTTTTGCCCGATTTTTCGTGCCTTTGGGTTAGCGGGCGCGGGGCTTTTTGCGTATGATCCGCGGCGACCGCTAGCCATGTATCAGGCCAAAGACGAGGATCCCGATGTCGACTGATCCAGCCGCCGCGACCGGAGCCGCCAAGGTGGCGAAATGGGCGAAATTCAACTGGGAAGACCCGCTGTTGCTGGAAGACCAGCTCGGTGAGGACGAGAAGATGGTGCGCGACACCGCCCGCCAGTTCGCCCAGGACAGGCTGATGCCGCGGATTATCGAGGCCAACCGGCACGAGATCTTCCACCGCGAAATCATGAACGAGATGGGCGAACTCGGCCTCCTTGGTCCGACCATCGAAGGCTATGGCTGCCCCGGCGTCAGCTACGTCTGCTACGGGCTGATCGCGCGCGAGGTGGAGCGGGTCGACTCCGGCTACCGGTCGGCTCTTTCGGTGCAGTCCAGTCTGGTCATGTGGCCCATCTATGCCTATGGCACCGAGGAGCAGCGCAAGAAGTACCTGCCCAGGCTCGCCACCGGCGAGTGGATCGGCTGCTTCGGCCTGACCGAACCGGACCACGGTTCCGATCCCGGCGGCATGAAGACCCGCGCGAAGACGGTCGACGGCGGCTACCAGCTCAAGGGATCCAAGATGTGGATCTCCAATTCGCCTGTCGCCGACGTGTTCGTGGTCTGGGCCAAGGACGACGAGGGTGTCATCCGGGGGTTCATCCTCGAAAAGGGCATGAAGGGCCTGAGCGCGCCCAAGATCGAGGGCAAGTTCTCGCTGCGTGCCTCGGTCACGGGCGAGGTGGTGATGGACGACGTGTTCGTGCCTGCGGAAAACCTGCTTCCCGGCGTCAAGGGGCTGGCGGGACCGTTCGGCTGCCTCAACAACGCGCGGTACGGTATCGCCTGGGGCGTGATGGGCGCCGCCGAGTTCTGCTGGCATGCGGCGCGCAACTACACCATGGAGCGTACCCAGTTCGGGCGTCCGCTGGCGGCCAACCAGCTCATCCAGAAGAAGCTTGCCGACATGCAGACCGACATCACCATCGGCCTGCAGAGCTGCCTGCGCCTCGGCCGGTTGATGGACGAGCACAATGCCGCGCCCGAGGCCATCTCGCTGATGAAGCGGTACTGCACCGGCAAGGCGCTCGATATCGCCCGCGTCGCCCGCGACATGCACGGCGGCAACGGCATTGTCGACGAGTACCACGTCATCCGCCACCTGATGAATCTGGAGACGGTCATCACCTACGAGGGTACTCACGACATCCATGCGCTGGTGCTGGGCCGCGCGCAGACCGGCATACAGGCGTTCTCGTAGACGGTGGCGAAGAGCTGCGCCATGCCCGCCATCGCCGGTTCCGGTCGCTCGGCCGGTCACGGCCGGGCTTCGTTCCGCGGAGCTCGGGTTCGGACCGGTTTACCCGGATCGTCATGGCCCGGCTTCGCCCCGGCCATCCAGGGATCCCCCCCCTTTACGACCGCCGGAAAAAGTCGCGAAAACCGGATGCCGCGCGCGAAGCTTGTCCTCGGGACGCGCGCGGCGCGGACCCGCGGGGCCTATCGGATTCACATATCTCGCGGCGGTATCGTCTCCCTCTCCGCCCCGCGGGGGCGGAGAGGGCCGGGGAGAGGTGGGGGAGTCGCCGTCGCCAGGAGCGTTGGCGAGCCGTGCAAGGGCGCCGATGCGACAAGGGCGGATACCACCTTCGCCCCGACGCCCCCCTCTCCCGCTCGCTGGCGCTCGCACCCTCTCCGCCCTGAGGGCAGAGAGGGTTATTCCTTGCGCGGCAACGGCGCGGAAGAAAAACGGCGTTCCGCGCGATGTGTGAATACGATAGCCCGCGGGGCGGGGCATGACGACGTGGGGATGGCTCAGGGCGGTCGCCGCCCCGGCGCCCGGCCTGGGGAAGCGGCATGACCGCGCCTCTGTCCCACCTGCGCGTGCTCGACATGAGCCGCATCCTCGCCGGCCCGTGGGCGGCGCAGACGCTCGCCGACCTGGGCGCCGAGGTGATCAAGATCGAACGCCCCGGGCCGGGCGACGATACCCGCGCCTGGGGCCCGCCATTCGTGACCGACAAGGCAGGAAACCCGACGAAGGAGTCGGCCTACTTCCTGTCCGCCAACCGGGGTAAAAAGTCGCTCGCCCTCGACATCTCGAAGCCGGAGGGACAGGAGGTGGTGCGCGCGCTCGCCGCCCGGTCCGATGTGCTGGTAGAGAACTACAAGGTGGGCGGGCTGGACCGCTACGATCTCGGTTACAAGGACCTGAAGAAGGTCAATCCCGGACTGGTCTATTGCTCGATCACCGGCTTCGGCCAAACCGGGCCGTTTTCCGACCGCGCCGGTTACGATTTCCTCATCCAGGCCATGGGCGGGTTGATGAGCGTTACCGGAGAGCGCGATGACAGGCCCGGCGGCGGGCCGCAGAAGATCGGCGTGGCGCTGACGGATATCCTGACCGGGCTCTATACGGTGATCGCGGCGCTGACCGGCCTCGCGCGGCGGGAGCGCACCGGCGAGGGGTGTCATGTCGACATGGCGCTGCTCGACGTCACCGTCGCGACCATGGCCAATCAGGCGCTCAATTACCTGGTCTCGGGCGTGGCGCCGCGGCGCATGGGCAATGCGCATCCCAACATCGTGCCCTATGAGGCGTTCCAGGCGGCGGACCAGTACATCATCCTCGCTGTCGGCAACGACAGGCAGTTCAACCGCTTCTGCGAGGTGGCGGGCCGGGCGGATCTTGCGAAAGACCCGAAATACGCGACCAACGAGGCGCGGGTTGGCAACCGCGAAGAACTGCTGCCCGTCCTGCGCGACATTATCCGCTCGCGCAGCGGTGCCGACTGGATCTCGGCGCTGGAGAAGGTGGGAGTCCCGTGCGGGCCCATCAACGACATGGCGCAGGTCTTCGCCCACCCTCAGGTGACGGCGCGCGGCATGCGCATGGATATGCCGCATGCCCTTGCCGGGTCGGTCCCCCAGGTGGCCAGCCCGATCAGGTTCGCGGGGGAAGGGCTGGACTACAAGCGCTCGCCGCCCACGGTGGGCGAGCACAACGATGATGTTCTGGGCGGGGTGCTCGGCATGGACGAGGCCGCCATCGCGGCCCTGCGCAAGGCGGGCGCCATCTGAGGTGGTTCTTGACACCGTCGGGACGCCACAGGATTATTTGTACACAAACGTTTTAGCTGCCCGCTGAACGACGCTGGCGACGGGCCGGGACGGCACGAAAGGGGAGTGAGCGGTCCCATGAGCAAGTCTCAGCTACGCTATCTTGGCCCCGTCGCGGACGATGGCGACGGCTATGTCCTCGAAGAACAGGTCGGGCATTTGCTGCGCCGGGCGCACCAGCGCCATACCGCCATCTTCCAGCAGCAGATCGGCGATAGCCAGCTTACCCCGTTGCAGTTCGCCGCCCTGGTCAAGCTGCGCGATGTGGGCGAAGTGTCGCAAAACCAGCTTGGCCGGCTGACGGCCATGGACGCGGCCACCATGCAGGGCGTGATCAAGCGGCTGGTCCTGCGTGGGCTGATCGTGCGGCGCGCCGACCCCAGGGACCGGCGCCGGCTGATTCTGAGCCTGAGCGAGGAGGGGCAGGCGGTCATTGCGGTCGCCGTCGAGCGTGCTGCCGAGATCACCGCCGCCACGCTCGATCCGCTGTCGCCGCCGGAGCGGCGCGCCCTGCTGGCATCGCTGGCGAAGATCGCCGAGTAACTTGTCCGGCAGCCGGGCCGATCAGCCGCAGCGGGCGGCGTCGAGCGCCCGCAGCATTGCGGGGATCGAATCGAACTTGCACCGCGGCGCTGTGCCCTCGGCGGCCTTTTCCTCCAGTTCCTTGATGACCAGCCACTCGGCGAAATCGATGACGCGCACGCCGCGCCGTTGCAGCAGCGCGTCCAGGGCCTGCGGTCCCGGGCGGGACGGCCCGGCAAAATCCGCCACCAGCAGGTCGGTAACGCCGTAGGAATCGAGCCGGTTGGTGCCGATGGTGCCAACCGACCCGCGCTTCAGCCAGCCGGCGGCATAGACCCGCGGCATCACCCGTCCTTCCCTGTGCCGGACGATGCCCTTCGCGTCGTCGAACGGTACGCCGTCAATCGCCTGTGCACGCGAGCCGATGCAGGTGACCAGCAGTTCGCATGGCACGTCGAAGGTCTCGCCGGTGCCAACGGTGCGGCCGTTCTCGACTCTGGTCCGCTCCATGCGCACGCCCTCGACCCGGTCGCTGCCGAGGATCTCGACGGGCATGGCATAAAACTCGATGTGGATGGTCCGCCGCTTGACGTGCGGCCTGGCCGTGGTTATTGACCGCAGCGTTTCGAGGATACGGCCCTTGATGCGGCGTTCGGCCTCGGGAACCGAGTCCGGTACGGCATCGGGAATCTGGCCGGGATTGACCACAGTGGTGGCATCCTGCAATTCGCACAGCTCCTTGAGCTCCACGTTGGTGAACGAGGCCTCGACGGGGCCGCGCCGGCCGAACATCCAGACGTCGCAAAGGTCCGAGGCGACGATGCGGTCGGCTGCGTAGAGGGCGATATCCGTAACCTCCAGCTCCTCGCGCGTCCTCGATATTACCCGCGCCACATCGACCGCCACGTTGCCGATCCCGATCACCACCGCCGTGTCGACATCGATATCGGGATCGAGATCGCGAAAATCGGGGTGGGCATTGTACCAGCCGATGAACTCGTTGGAGCCGAAAACGTTCTTCCTGTCCTCGCCCGGAATGCCCAGCTTCTTGTCGTAGGGAGCGCCGTAGGCAAGCACCACGGCGTCGTATATCTCGCTCAGCTCGGCGAGCGAGACGTCGCGTCCCAGCTCGACATTGCCGACGAAGCGCACACCCGAAGACCCGATGGTCTCGGTGTATTTTCGGTCTACCCGCTTGGTGGTCTGGTGATCGGGGGCGACCCCACCGCGCACCAGTCCGAACGGTGTCGGCAGACGGTCGATGATATCGATGAGCGTGTCCGGCGCCTTCTCGATGAGGGCCTGGGCCACATACATGCCACCGGGGCCCGACCCGACGATCGCGACACTGCGGCTCTCACTGCCTCCCACGGTGTTTCTTTCCGCCCTGAGCTACGCTTGGAAGTGCGACATCATAGCGAAAGCCGCTCCGGATTAAACCCCCGGATTAGGGGCATTGCTGCGTGCTTTTGCCGCAAAAGAAAAGGCCCGGCGGGGGCCCGGGCCTCGATCTGTAGCGCGCGGTCATGCGCCCGATTCGCCCGTCGGCTCAGCCCTGAACCGTCCAGGTGCGGCCGCGCCGTAACAGCTTGTTGAGATCCATCGGCGGAACCTTTTCGGTCAGTTCGGCGATCTGGGCGTATACCGCCGCTTCATAGGACGGGGCGGGGTCGCAGAAGAGGACGCCCATGGCGACCGGGAAGGCCGGGGCCCGCATGGCGGCCAGCATGGTAGCCAGCGGCCGGCTGGTTTCGTCGTGGACCAGGATGTCAGCCTCGGCGACGCCATTCTCGCCGATGCTCACGATCTCAAGCTCGAGCTTGTCCCTCCTGAGCCGCAGCCCCTTCCTGCCGTCCTTGCCAAAGACGAGAGGCTTGCCATGCTCGCACATTACCTGGCCGTCGGCGGAATTGTCCTTCTCGGTGAAGGACGAATAGACGCCGTCGTTGTAGACGATGCAGTTCTGCAGGATCTCGACGAAGGAGGCGCCCTTGTGCTGCTTGGCGCGGGTCAGCACATGGGGCATTACCTTCTGGTTGGTGTCGACGCAACGGGCGACGAAGCGGGCGTTGCAGCCCAATGCGAATACCAGGGGCATGACCGGTGCGTCCACCGAGCCGAGCGGGGTGGACGGCGAGCGGGTGCCCACTTTCGACGTCGGCGAATACTGCCCCTTGGTCAGCCCGTAAATCTCGTTGTTGAAGAGCAGGATCTGTACGTCGATGTTGCGGCGCAGCACGTGCAGCGTGTGATTGCCGCCGATGGACAGCATGTCGCCGTCGCCGCCGATCACCCACACGTCGAGTTCCGGATTGGCCAGCTTCACGCCGGTCGCGACTGCCGGCGCACGACCGTGGATGGTGTGGAAGCCGTAGGTGGACATGTAATAGGGGAACCGCGCGGCGCAGCCGATACCGGAGACGAACACCGTCTTCGCCGGATCGGAGCCCAGTTCGGACAGGGTGCGCTGGACGCCCTTGATGATGGCGTAGTCGCCGCAGCCGGGACACCAGCGGACCTCCTGGTCCGAGGCGTAGTCGTTGGGCTTCAGCTTGGCGGGAGGCGCCTGGACATTCATGTCACTTCTCCACACGGGCGCGGATTTCGCGCTCGAGATCGGAAACCTTGAAGGGACGGCCGTTGATCTGGGTGAGCGCCTCGGCGTTCACCAGATACTCGGCGCGCAGCAGCGTGACGAGCTGGCCGTTGTTCATTTCGGGAACCAGCACGCGGTCGAAGCTGCGCAGCAGGTCGCCCAGATTGCGCGGCAGCGGCCAGATGTGGCGGATGTGGATGTGCGACACCGACAGCCCGTCCTTGCGGCAGCGCCGCACGGCCTGCTCGATGGCGCCGAAGGTGGAGCCCCAGCCGACCACCGCCAGCTTCCCGGATTCGTTGCCCTCGGACACCCGCTGCAGCGGTATGTCGTTGGCGATACCGTTGACCTTATCGGCGCGCACCTTGGTCATGCGGTGATGGTTTTCCGGATCGTACGAGATGTTGCCCGTATCGTAGTCGTGTTCGATGCCGCCGATGCGGTGTTCGAGCCCGGGCGTGCCCGGTACTGCCCACGGACGCGATCCCGTCTTCAGGTCGCGCAGATAAGGGTGGAACCCTTCCGACTCGCTGTGAAACCGCACGGGGAATGGTTCAACGTCGTCCACATCCGGAATTTTCCACGGCTCCGCCGCGTTGGCGAGATACCCTTCGTTGAGGAAGATCACCGGGGTCATGTACTTCGTGGCGATCCGCACCACCTCGATGGCGCATTCGTAGCAGTCGCCGGCGGTGGACGCCGCGATCACCGGCATGGGCGTATCGGCATTGCGGCCCCAGACGGACTGGTAAAGATCGGACTGCTCGGTCTTGGTCGGCATGCCGGTCGAAGGTCCCGCGCGCTGGAAGTTCACCACCACCAGCGGAACCTCGGCCACCATGGCGAGGCCAAGGGCCTCGCCCTTGAGCGCGACGCCGGGGCCGGAGGAGGAGGTCAGGCCGAGCGCGCCGGCAAACGACGCGCCGATGGCGGAGCATACGGCGGAAATCTCGTCCTCCGCCTGAAAGGTGACGACGCCGTACTGGCGCAGGTTCGACAGCGTGTGCAGCAGAGGCGACGCCGGCGTGATGGGATAGGACCCGAGGAACAGCTTCAGCCCCGCCTTGCGCGCACCCACCAGCAGCCCCCATGCGGTGGTCTCGATCCCGGTGACCGCGCGGTAGGTGCCCGGCTCGGCCTTGGCCTTGGGCACGATGTAGGTGGAGATTTCACTCGGCAGCTCCGCGGTCTCGCCGTAGGCATGGCCGGCGTTGAGCGCGGCGATGTTGGCGGTGGCGATCTCCGGCGTCTTGGCGAAGCGCGTGTTGATCCAATCGATGGTGGTCTGGCGGTCGCGGCCGTACATCCAGCACAGCAGCCCGAGGACCCACAGGTTCTTGGCGCGCAGCCCTTCCTTCTGGCTCACGCCGGTGCCCTCGACGGCGGCCAGGGTCAGCTTCGAGATGTCGATGAGGACGGTGCGGAAGTGGGCAAGCGTTCCGTCCTCGAGCGGGTTCGACTTGTAACCGGCCTTGTCCAGGTTGCGCTCGGTGAACGCGCCCGAGTTGACGATCAGCGTGCCGCCCGGCGCCAGGTCGCGCAGATGAACCTTCAGCGCCGCCGGGTTCATTGCCACCAGCACGTCGGGTGCATCGCCCGGCGTCATGATGTCGTAGGACGCGAAATTGATCTGGAACGCCGAGACGCCGAAGGTGGTGCCCGCCGGCGCCCGGATCTCTGCCGGGAAATCCGGGAACGTGGCAAGATCGTTCCCCATCATGGCAGTCGACTGGGTGAACTGGGTTCCGGTCAGCTGCATGCCGTCGCCGGAGTCTCCGGCGAAACGAATGACAACCGACTCTATGACCTTCCGACGAGAGTCGTCCGTCTGGTTGGTCGACTGAACTTTGGTGGCCATGGTCCTCCCGCCGTGTGAACAAACACCCGCGAAAATGGGTGACAGATCAACTATATGTGTACGTACGATATATACGGCAAGCAACGTTTTAACATATCGCGCGGCGCACTGTCGCACATGGTTTCGATTCCGGGCAACGGGTGGACGCCGGGTTGAGCGAGGGAAAATTCCTTTGCCCTTCCGTGGTCTCCAGACGGCGCTTGACAGCCTCCGGACGGGGGCGTTTATTCATATGTACACAAACAATTATGCTCTGCCGGGCACGATGCGGCAGGGCGAGTGATGGCCATGAGCGACGCTGCACAAAAGAAGGACGACGGGTTGATCCGCTGCGACGCCTGTCCGGTGCTCTGCCGCATCCGCGAGGGCAGGGTCGGCGCCTGCGATCGCTACGGAAACAGGGGCGGACGGCTTGTGCGCATGGACGCCATGGTGGTGGCGCAGAAGGTGCTCGATGCCAACGGGGAAATGGTGCCTTTCGCCCGCGCCATGCAGGGCTGGGACGGCACGCCGATCAGCCAGGCGCCTACGTTCCTGACCGGGATCGGCGCCACCACAACCTATCCCGACTACAAGCCGGCGCCGTTCATCGTTTCCGCCCAGCAGGACGGGGTGGACATGGTGACGGTGGTGAGCGAGGGCGTGTTCAGCTATTGCGGCATCAAGGTCAAGATCGACACCGACGCCTATATCGGGCCGGAACCGGCGGCGGTGCGCGTGAAGGGCGAGCAGATCGGCCACGTCACCACCGCGGAATACGGCTCGCAGATGCTGGCGCTCGGCGGGGTCCGCCACCTCACCGGCGGCAGCAAGAAGGAAGGCACCGTCACCTGCGACGTGATGATGCGTCTCGGCAACAAGGAAGCGGTGGAGATGAGCATCGACGGCGGCGCCACCGTCGTCGTGCAGGCGGGCAAGGCGCCCGTCATCAACGGGGTGCAGGAAGAGCGCATGCGGGTCGGCTGCGGTTCGGCGACGGTCGGCATCTTCGCGCCCCAGTGGCAGGGGCACGTGGACGAGGTGATCGTGGTCGACGACCACATCACCGCGGTGCTCAGCGAGCACCAGGCGGGCAAGTTCATCGACATGCCGCCGGCCGGCATCCGTGTGCGCGGCCGCCGCTCTACCCCCGGCCGCTACTTCCAGGTGGCCGATCACGGCAGCGGCTGGGGCGGCACCGACGTGACGGATCCGTTGGAGATCGTGCAGAAGGTTGAGCCGGGCACGGCGTGGCCGGGGCTGCGGCTGCTGATGGTGTCCACCACCGGGCAGGACTACGCCTGGTACGTGCTCGACGAAAACCTGAAGCCGGTGAAGGCGGACATGCCGCCGGAGGTGCGTCTGGTGGTGGACCGCATCGGCGAGAACTGCGAGCCGGCGCTGTGCTCGGTCCTGTTCATGGCCGGGGCGGGGGGATCCTTGCGCGCCGGTGTCACGGTCAATCCGGTGCGACTGACCCGTTCGGTCCGTGCGGCGCTGACCCGCGTCACCTGCGGCGGCGCGCCGGTCTATGTCTGGCCCGGCGGCGGCATCACCCTGATGGTGGACGTGGCGGAGATGCCGGACAACGCCTTCGGCCATGTGCCGACCCCGGCGATCGTCGCGCCCATCGAGTTCACGTTGCCGCGCGATGACTACATCGCTCTCGGTGGCTATGGCGACCGCATCCGGCCGCTGGATGCGGTGCTGAAGGGCGCGGACAGCATTCGCGCCGTGCCGTGGCGCGAGAACCACGCCTGGCCATTGGACGCATCCAAGGGCGGCAGCCATCCCGGGCGCGCAGGATAGGCGCGCCGGTCCTATGCGGGGCGGTGGCCCTCAGGCGCAGATGCTGGCGGACGGTCGCCGGCTACATCTTAACGATGGGCCTATCGACCTGATCATCGAGGCGTTTGGCGCAGGGAGCGAGATTTCCCTCGCCCGGCGTCAGGCGGTGGAGCGCTTTGCCGACATCCTTCCTGCGCTGGCCGGTGAGTTGTCCGGCCTGCGCCGTCCGGTCGGCGAACCGCGCTGGGAGCCCGCGGGATCGGTGGCGCGGCGCATGGTGGCGGCCTGCTGGCCGCACCGCGCCGTGTTCGTCACCCCCATGGCGGCTGTGGCCGGCGCCGTGGCGGATGAAATGCTCGCCGCCATGGTCGCCGGGCGCACGCTGGAAAAGGCGTATGTCAACAACGGCGGCGATATCGCCTTGCACCTGACACCCGGGGCCAGCCTGACCGCCGGGCTCGTCACCGATTACCGCCTTCCGACGGTCGACGGCACCTGCACGCTGGACGCCGATCAGCCGGCACGCGGGATCGCCACCAGTGGCTGGCAGGGGCGGAGCTACTCTTTGGGCATAGCGGATTCCGTTACCGTGCTGGCCGATACAGCCGCCGCTGCCGACGTGGCGGCGACACTGATCGCGAATGCAGTGAACGTGGACCATCGGGCGATCGTCCGCACGGCGGCGCGCGAACTGGATCCCGACAGCGACCTGGGCGAGCGGCCGGTCACCACGGCGGTGGGCGTGCTCGACGACGGCGCGGTGACGCTGGCACTGGACGCCGGCATCAACTGTGCCGATTGCATGGTACGGGGTGGACACATCCGGGCCGCGGTGATGGTATTGCAGGGCAGGGCGCGCGTTGCGGGGGGATTGCCCGCCGGACTGATCGCCCCGCCGCTATCGGGCAGGGGCGCTGCCTGACGCGGGCAAGGAGGACAGGATGGACGATTTACGCAGCATCGCCGAGATCAACACCACAGCGGACGGCGATTTCGGTCCGCTGGTCAAGGTACGCAAATTCGTGCTGCACGTGGAGGACGTGCTGCACGAGTTCGGTCCGCCGGTGTCCCGCCCGCAGCGCAAGGGATACATCGCCGCGGTCACCCACAATCCCTATGCCGGCCGCTATGTCGAGGACCTCATGCCGCTGATGGCGGCGCTCAAGCCGCTCGGCAAGGCGATGGCACAGCGGCTGATCGAGGCGCTGGGCGGCAGCGGCAATATCGTCGCCTATGGCAAGTCGGCCATCGTCGGACTGCGCGGCGAGCTGGAACACGCGGCGCTGTGGCACGAGCCGGGCGGCTACGGCATGCGCGAGCTGATCAAGCCGTCGAAGGCGATCGTGCCCTCCACCAAGAAGGTCACGTCCGCCGGCCGCCCGGTAGACGTGCCGCTGGCGCACGTCAACGCGGCCTATGTGCGCAGCCATTTCGACTGCATCGAGTGTTCCATCGCCGACGCGCCACGCGACGACGAGATCGTGTGGATCCAGGCCATGGCGACGGCGCCGCGCATCTACGACCGTGCCGGCGGGCTGAAGGATTCCGACGTCAAGGGAGAGGACGGGCTGAAATGAAGGCGAAAATCCGCAAGACCCAGGTGATCGTCGAGACGACGCACAGCGACATCGGGCGGCCGGCGAACCCGCCGGTGCGCAAGGCAGCCGCCATCGCGGTGATCGAGAATCCCTTCGCCGGGAAATACGTCGATGACCTGGGCGAGCTGATGGACATCGGCGAGGAGCTCGGCGGGCTGCTCGGCGGCATGTGCGTCGAGGCGCTCGGCATCGAGCCGAACCAGGCACAGTCCTACGGCAAGGCGGCCATCGTCGGCGAAAACGGCGAGTGGGAGCACGCCGCCGCCATCCTGCATCCGAAGCTCGGTGCGCCGCTGCGCAAGGCGGTGGAAAAGGGCGCGGCGCTGGTGCCGTCGGTCAAGAAACTGGGCGGGCAGGGGGCGCGTATCGACATTCCCCTTGGCCACAAGGACGCGGCCTTCGTGCGCAGCCATTTCGATGGCATGGAGGTAGGTCTGGCGGACGCGCCCCGCGCCAACGAGATTTTGGTCGCGGTCGCGGTGACCGACTCCGGCCGGCCGTTCCCGCGCGTCGGCGGCCTGAAGACAAGCGAGATCAAGGGCGAGGACGGGCTGCGCTGAGCGGCTCCCACCAGGGGCCGCTCCTGTTCCGTTCGTCCTGAGCTCGTCGAAGGGCGAACGGATGGTGCCGCCGTTCGTACTTCGACAAGCTCAGCACGAACGGCTGAGGAGTCGAGTTCAATGCCCCTGTTTCAGACCTTCGCCTTGGCGGGCCGCTTTGCCCTGTCGACGGCGGGCTCTCCGATCAGCCCGGCCGCATCGCGCATGAGGGGCTTCATGGTGAAGACCTCCTGCACGAAGGTGTAGTCCATGTAGCCGAGACGGGCGAGGGGCTTGATCTTCTTCCAGTCCACCAGTCCGTCCGTCAGGGCCCAGTCGGCGATGTGAATGCCGATGACCTCGCCCACCACCACATGATGCACCGATTTCGCCACCCGCGCGGGCAGGGTCAGGGTGCAATGGTAGCGGCATTCCATGTTGACCGGCGACTCCGCTACGCGGGGCGGCTTGACGAACGTGCAGGGTGCCGGGGTCAGGCCCGCCATGGCGAGTTCGTCGACTTCGGGCGGCACCGGCGAAGACGAGATGTTGACCTGGTCGCGCAGATCGTAGGTCGCCATGTTCCAGACGAACTCGCCGGTGTTCTCAGCATTGACGACGCTGTCCTTGCGACGCGGGGCCTCGCTTGCGGGCGCGTCGAAGCCGGAGCCGGAGAAGAACACGAACGGCGGGTCGTAGGCGAGCTGGTTGGAAATGGAAAACGGCGACAGGTTGACGATGCCGTCGTAACTGAGCGTGGTGATCCAGCCGATGGGGCGGGGGACGACACATGCCTTGAACGGGTTGTACGGCAACCCGTGGTCATTCTTGATCGGTTCGTAGAACATGACGCTTCCCCGTGGATGGCGGACGACTTCCGTTTGCTCCATTGTCGCCCCGTATGGCGGAAGACCCTAGCTATTTGCCTGCGCTGCGGCAATATGCCGGGAAGGGCTGTTCCGGGCAGTGCGGTTGCAATCGATTTCCCGGCCGCACCGGGTCTGCGCCGCTTGCCAACGGTTCGCGACGGGACCAGAGTTCGGACACAAACAAACCTGCCCGGGAGGAATCGACCATGACCATCGAGATCATCGACACGCGCGAGGTGGCGCACCGCGAGAAGAAGCGCACCGTGGTAATGAACACGCGCAGGATGCATGCCTGGGTGCATTACTACGGCACGCCCGGCGACCACGACGACATGCATTGCCACAACGAGGACCAGACCTTCTATTGCATCGAGGGCGAGTGCACCATGCGCTTTCCCGACGGCGGCTCGGCGGTGCTGAAGCCCGGCATGGCGGCGCTGATCCGCGGCGGCAGCTTCTATCAGCTCGAAAATTCGGGCGACGGGCCGATGGTGCTCATGGGCAACCGTTCCGGTTCGCAGGACAACATCAAGCACATCAACTATGAAACACGGCAGGACCTGCGCGCCGGCGGCGGCAGCGTGAAGGTCTCGCACGGGGCTGTGTAGCCTGGTCAGTAGCCGGGTCAGGGACGGTCGGTTTCCCGGATGGCCTGCCAGATGCGATGGGGCGTTGCCGGCGCCTCCAGGTGGGTGACGCCGACCTCGGCCAGCGCATCCAGGATGGCATTCATCACCGCCGGCATGGAGCCGCCGTTACCCGCCTCGCCGCATCCTTTCAGTCCCAGCGGGTTCGTCGTGCACGGCACGTTGCGGGTGGCGAAGCAGAACGATGGCAGGTCATCGGCGCGCGGCATGGCATAGTCCATGTACGATCCGGTAAGCAGCTGTCCGTCGTCGTCATAAACCGTACGCTCCAGCAAAATCTGCCCGACGCCCTGGGCGATGCCGCCGTGTACCTGGCCGGCGACGATGGGCGGGTTGATGACCACGCCGAAGTCGTCCACCACCGTATAGCGCAGGATCTCGACCACGCCGGTTTCCGGGTCGACCTCAAGCTCGCACACGTGGCAGCCGTTGGGCCAGCTCGATGGCGCCGTGGTGTGGTTCACCCTGGCATTCAGCGATTTCGGCACGCCGGCGGACAGGTCGCTGCGGTCGCGCAGCGCCTTCGCCAGTGCCATGATCTCGATGGAACGGTCGGTTCCGGCAATTCGGAACAGACCGTGCTCGAAGGCGATGTCCTCGATCGCCGTTTCCAGGATGAAGGCGGCCGCCGCGCGGCCCTGTTCCTCCACCCTGTCGCTGCATTCGAGAATGGCGCCCGAGGCGGCGATGGCCGAGCGCGAACCGCCCGAACCGCCGGCGCCCTCGCTCATCAGGTCGCTGTCGTCCTCGCGCAAACGGATGGCGGCGAAGGGAATGCCCAGCCGGTCGGCGAGCACCTGCGCCCACGGTGTGGCATGTCCGGTGCCGATATCGCGGGTGCCGGCGATCAGCGTCACCGTGCCGTCGGCCTCGAAGCGGATGTCGGCCAGTTCGGTGCCCGAGGCCGCGGTGTTTTCCAGGTACGGCGTCACGGATATGCCCCGCAGCCGTTCACGCGATGCGGACTCTTTTTTCCGCGCGGCGAATCCCGCCCAGTCGGCGCGCTTCAGCGCCTCGTCCATCAGCGCCTCGAACTCGCCCGAGTCGTAGACGTTGCCGTTGGGCGTCCTGTACGGCATGGCGTCGGGCGGGATCAGGTTGCGCCGGCGGATTTCCACCCGGTCGATTCCCGTCTCGCGCGCCGCCCGGTCGATCAGTGTTTCCAGCACGTATTTGGATTCCGGACGCCCGGCGCCGCGATAGGGCCCGGTGGGCACGGTGTTGGTGAACACCACCTTCACCGCATAGGCCATGACGGGGATACGATAGACGCTGACGATATTGCGGCTGATCACCGCGGTGGCGGGCAGCGGTCCCATGGTGGTGAGGTAGGCGCCCACGTCGCCCCAGCCGCTCACGCGCAGGCCGAGGAAGGTTCCGTCCCTGTCCAGCGCCAGCTCGACGGTCAGCATGCTGGCGCGGCCGTGGTGATCGGAAAGGAAGCTTTCGGAACGGTCGGCGCACCACTTGACCGGGCGGTTGAGCGTGCGCGCGGCGAACAGCGCCGCCGCCGGCTCGCAATAGGCCATGCCCTTCATGCCGAACGAGCCGCCCACGTCGCCGCTGATCACCCGCATCCGGGGCGGCTTGACCCCGAGCAGCCGCGCCATGGCGCCACGGAACCCGGCGACGCCCTGGCTCGGGGTGTGCAGCGTGAACCGGCCACTCGTCGCATCGAATTGGGCCAGCGCTGCGCGCGGCTCCATGGCGTTCACCACCATGCGGGTGTTTTCCAGCGTCAGGCGGGTGACGTGGGCCGCCCGCGCGAAGGCCGCATCTGTGGCTTCGGCATCACCGACGAAGAAGTCGAGGCAGACATTGCCCGGCGCCTCGTCCCAGACCTGGGGCGCTCCGATCCTCATGGCGTCGTCGGGGCGGACGATGGCGGGCAGGGGATCGATTTCCATCTGCACAAGCTCGATGGCATCGCGTGCCGCCGCATCCGTTTCCGCGACAACGATCGCGATGGGTTCGCCGACGTAGCGCACCCGGTCGGTCGCCATCGGCCGCTTGGGCGGTACAATCAGCGGGCTGCCGTCACGGCTTTTCAGCGGCGCGGCGCACGGCATGGTGCCGATGCCGGCCTCGGCCAGCTCGCTTCCGGTGATGACCGCCAGAACGCCGGGAGCCGCCATCGCCGCGGAAACGTCGATCGAGCGGATCCGCCCGTGAGCCAGCGTCGAGCGCACGAAGCGGGCGTGGGCCTGACCCGGCGCGCTGACGTCATCGGTGTAGCGCCCACCGCCGGTGAGCAGTCGAGGGTCTTCGCTGCGCGGCACGGGCTGGCCGACGCCGAATTTGATCGGATCCTGCATGGGTACCCGGTTGGTTACAGGGACTAAATCTCAGTGTCCGCCGCCGGCCGCGCCGCTAACGCCGCCGGACACCACTTCGGGCACCCTGTCGGCGGGAGGGGTATTGCGGCTGCGCCCGCTGGCCACCTTGCCGTCGATGACGACCATGCCGACGCCGGGGATGTCGCCGAAGCGCACCGCCTCCAGAAGGGTCTTGCCGGCGGATTCCTGAGGCCGGTCGATCATGGCGAAGTCGGCGGCGCGGCCCACCTCGATGACGCCGCAGTCGAGCCCGCGCATGCGCGCGGTGTTGCCGGTGCCGAAGCAGAACACCGTCTCCGCCGCCACGTCGCCCACCGACGACAGCATGGCGATCATGCGCAGGATGCCGAGCGGCTGGACGCCGGAGCCGGCCGGCCCGTCGGTGCCCAGCACCACACGGTTCGCCTGGTTCAGCTCGAAGGCGGTGCGCATGGCGTAAAGCGCCGCGCGCTCGTTGCCGTTGTGCACGATCTCGATGGCCGCCTTGCACTGTTCGCACAGGCAGCGGATCTGGTCGAGGGGCAGGGCGGTGTGCCCGCCGTTGATGTGGCCGATCACGTCCGGGTTGGCTTCCAGCACCACGTCCTTGTCGATCAGCCCCGAGCCGGGGATGGACGGGCCGCCGGTGTGGATGGTGCTCTGGATGCCGTACTTGCGCGCCCAGTCGACCATCCGGCGCGCCTCGCCGCCGGCCTTGACGCCGCCGAGGCCAATCTCGCCCAGCAGCTTCACGCCGGCCTCCGCCATGAACCTGAAGTCTTCCTCCACCATGCCCTTCTCCAGCACCGGGGCGCCGGCCACCACCTTGACGCCGCCGATGGGGAAGGCGGAGAAGGCACGCTGGGCGGTGATGGCGAGCGCCACCACGCCCTTCGGATCCCTGGGCCGGCCGGGCAGGTGGACCTCGCCGGCGGAGATCATGGTGGTCACGCCGCCGTGCATGGAGCTGTCGATCCAGTTGAGCTGGCTCTGGCGCGGCGTCCAGTCGCCGAACACGGGATGGACATGGCTGTCGATCAGCCCCGGGCTCAGCGCGCAGCCGTGGGCGTCGACCACCGTCGTCGCGCCGTCGGTGTCGACGTCCTTTTCCTTGCCGAGACCGGCGATCCTGCCGTCGACCGCGACGATGGTGTCGGCATCGAGAATGGGGTTCTCGATCGCCCCCGACAGCACCAGGCCGATATTGCGAATGACGAGCTTGCTGGCCATCACGTCCTACCCCGCGCCCCGCGCATTGTTCGTATACGTACGATGGGCGAAGGGTCGCGCAAAGGTCGCGAGGGATCAAGGGCGGATTTGCGGCCCTCGACCCCTATGCGGCGGCGGGACGCTATTCCGCGGCGGCGGCCCGTCCGGCGTTCTTTTCCAGCAGCGCGATCAGCTCGTCGGTGGTCTGCACGTCGCCGAACTGCAGATAGAACTGGCGCAGCGTCGCGTTATGCAGCTCGTCATCCGGCGCGGCGCAGCCGTCGGCCACCATCAGCGTGCGATAGTTCATCATCATGCCGTCGCGCGCCGTGGATTCGCAGCAGGTGCAGGTGGAGACGCCGGTGATCAGCAGCGTATCGGCGCCGTGCTTCTTCAGCACCTCGTCGAGGTTGGACGAGCCGGGGATCAGGGCAGAATAGCGCGTCTTGATGACCTTCTCGTCGCCGTCCCTGACGTCGAGGTCCGGCCACAGGTCGTAGCCGCTGCCGCCGGGGGCGAGGCCGTCGACGCGTGCCTTCGTTCCCTGCGGCGACATGCGCTCGTAATAGACGGACCAGAAGTCCAGCGACTCGGGGCCGGAGAGGGTCTGGATCCACACCACCAGCCCGCCCGCCCGGCGCGTGGCGTCCGCCAGACGGTTGACATTGGGCACGATGTCGCGCGCCACCGGGCATTCCGACGGCTGTCCAGGCGCCATGAAGTATTTCTGCATGTCGACCACCACCAGCGCGGTCTTCGCGCCGTCCAGCGAGTCGACCCAGTGGGCCCTGCCGGCGCGCTTGATGACGCGGTCGATGTACTTCTGGCCGAGATCGATCTTGTGCATGGCGGGGCTCCCCGGTGGACCAATGACCGGCAACTATACCACCGCCAGCTTGCCCGGGAATACGCGAGGATGGACCAGAGCACGATATATATATGTGTCCACCGCCCCGCAATCGATTGCAGCCGCGCGGCCATCCTGCACCAAATCCCCTTGGCGCCGATGGCCCAGTATCGTGTATGGTCTTGGCGGAATCGGTGCGCCGGAGAAGAGCGCAATCCATGCGGCGTCGCGCGCGGCGCCGGCCAGCCAGGGGATGAGAAAAATGGAACTTCCCAGCAGCGACCAGTACTACAAGCTCAGCGTCGACAGCTTCGATACGGAGAAGCTGCTGACCAACGCCGCGCGGCAACGCGACCAGCGCCGCTACGAGACCTTTCCCATCATCGATGTCGATGCGCACCACTACGAGACCGACTCGATGCGGGAGATCTACAAGTACATCACCGATCCCGTGCTGCAGCAGCTCGCCTATGGCGGGCGCACGCCGATCACCGGCGGCCAGCGCCTCGGCTTCCAGGACATGGGCGGGCGGGTCACGCGCTATCCGCTGCGCCGGATCGAGGAGACGCCGAAGGACGGCAGGCACCGCGACGTGCACCTGACCCATCGCTGGATGGACGCCATGGGCGTCGATTACTGCTGCATGTTCCCGACCCCCATGCTCGGCCTCGGCGTTCATCCGCTGCCCGAGATCGAGATCAACATGGCGCGCGCCTACAATTCGTGGCTGGTCAAGGACGTGCTGTCCGGCTCCAACCGCGTGAAGTCCATGCTGTACCTGCCCATGAACGATCATGAGGCGGCGTACAGGATGGTCGAGGACTTCGCCGACGCGTCCGGCGTCATCGGCTTCATGATCACCTCGGTGCGCGAGAAGCCGGTGCACGCCAACGACTACATGAAGATCTACCGCGCCATCGAGGAACGCGGCCTGCCCATCGCCTTCCACGGCGGGTTCAACTGGGACGACCCGCTGATGAAGACCACCAACCGCTTCATTTCGGTCCATGCGCTCGGTTTCGTCTGGTACAACGTGGTGCACTGCACCAACTGGGTGATCAACGGGCTGTGCGAACGCTTCCCCAACCTGCCGGTGATCTGGATCGAGTCGGGGCTGGCGTGGATTCCGTGGCTGATGCAGCGACTCGATAACGAGTACCGCATGCGCTCGTCGGAGGCGCCGGCGCTGAAAAAGAAGCCGAGCGACTACATGCGCGACATGTACTACACCAGCCAGCCCATCGAAATTCCCGACGACATGGCGGTGCTGGAATGCACCTTCAGGATGATGGATGCGGAGAACACGCTGCTCTATGCCTCGGACTATCCGCACTGGGACATGGACCTGCCGAGCACCATCTACGACCTGCCGTTCCTGAGCGAAAAGGCGAAGCGCAAGATCCTCGGCGAGAACGCCATCGGAATCAACAATCTCGACGTTTCCGAGCGCTTCCCTGACTGGAAGCCGTAAGCGGAAGAGAAAGCCTGACCGGCCGGTTCCGGATCGCGATCGGCGGGGGCCCTTTTCGGGCCCCCGCTTCTTTTGTCATCCTACCGGTCGGCCATCGGGGCAGGAAGCATGCGCATTGCAGTCATCGGCGGTGGCCCTGCAGGGCTCTATTTTGCGCTACTGGCTAAGCGGCGCGATCCGCGCCGCGAGATCGAGGCGTTCGAGCAGGGAACGGCGGATCACACCTATGGATTCGGCGTCGTCTTCTCGGAAAAGGCGTTCGCATTTCTCGAAAAGGACGATCCGGAAACGTACCGGCTGCTGAGCGCCCGTTGCGAGAGCTGGAACGACCTGACCCATGTCCATCGTGACATGCGGGTGGCGGTGGACGGTAACGGGTTTTCATCCATCGCACGGCTGAATCTGCTGCGGCTGCTGCGGGCGGCATGCGTGGAAGCGGGCGTGGTGCTGCATTTCGGCAGGCGGGTGGAGGATCCGCGGCACCTTGCGGGTTACGACCTGATCGTCGGCGCGGACGGTTATGGTTCGGCGGTGCGCACAGCATCCGCGCACCATTTCCGCCCGACGCGAAAGCTGCTGACCAACCGTTTTGCATGGTACGGGACGCGGCAGGTCTTCAATACGTTGACGTTGACCTTCCGTGCCAACGACGACGGTGCGTTTGTCGCCCATCACTACCGCTACAGCCGGACCATGAGCACATTCATCGTCGAATGCGACGAGGGTACGTGGCGCCGGTCCGGTCTTGCCCGCATGAATGCGGAGCGGCGGCGGCGCTACTGCGAAAACGTCTTTGCCGCCGATCTGGACGGTCACGGGCTGATCGACAACCGCTCCATCTGGCGGCGCTTTCCGGTCGTCGCGTGCCGGCGCTGGTTCCATGACAAGACGGTGCTGATTGGAGATGCACTGCGTACGGTACACTTCTCCATTGGATCGGGCACGCGCCTGGCGATGGAGGACGCCATCGCGCTGGAGGCCGCGCTGTCCGACGCGGGCGGCGATGTCCCGCGTGCGCTGCTCCGCTTTCAGGAGGCACGCCGCCCCGTGGTGGACAAGCTGCTCGGCGCGGCCGCACTGAGCGCCGACTGGTACGAGCGTTTCCACGGGATCATGCACCTCGCCCCTTACGACTTCGTGCACAGTTACATGACCCGCACCGGGCGGGTGACCGACGATCAGCTTCGCCGCATGGCGCCGAAGTTCATGGCCGCGCGGGCGGCACGGCGTCAGGCGGACGGGTAGTCAGGCGCATATCGCTTGGTTAGGATAGCGTCAGTGCGGCCGTGTGACGGAACGCCGGCCGTTCAACAGGGAGACTTGGCATGAAACCATTATTCAGGACTGTCGGCATGGCCTCGTTCGTGCTCGCCATGGCCGGGCCGGGCTCGTCGCCGGCCGCTGCCGATTCCGTCGCCGATTTCTACAAGGGCAAGACGGTAACCATCGTGGTCGCCGCGGGGCCCGGCGGCAACCATTCGAAATATTCCCTTCTGCTGGCGCCGTACTGGAAGAAGTACATGCCGGGGAATCCCACCTTCATCATCCAGAACATGGGCGGTGCCGGTGGAACCAAGGGGGCCAATTACCTCTACAATACTGCCCCGCAGGATGGCAGCTATATCGGTATCCTTCTTTCCGACACGCCGCTTGCCGCGCGCGTGCGCGCCACCGGAGTCAAGTACGACCCGTCCAAGTTCCATTATCTCGGTGGTGCCGACTACACGCGCAGCATGATCACGGTGCTGAAGAGCACCGGGGTGAGGACTTTCGAGGACGCCAAGAAGAAGCAGCTCATCTGCGGCTCGTCGGGGAAGGGGTCGCAGACCTACTACATCCCCATGCTGACCAACTATTTTTTCGGCACCAAGTTCAAGGTCATCACCGGATACCGCGGCATGAATGGCGTCGATGCTTCGGTCGACAAGGGTGAGACCAATTGCCGCGCCGGCGTTTATGCCTCCATCGTCGCCATCCGGCCGCACTGGCTGACCCAGGGTCTTGTGGTGCATCTGGCCGCCGCCGACGAAGAACGGCTGCCGGAGGAGCCAAACATTCCCACGCTGTTCGAGATGACTAAGGACCAGACCGCGAAGGATGTCCTGGGCGTCTTTCTCAGCGGCGGGGTAATCGGTCGCGCCTGGCTGGCTCCGCCCAAGGTGCCGGCCGACCGGGTTGCGGCGTTACGCGAAGCGTTCTGGAAGGCATTCAACGACCCCGACGTGGCTGCGGATATGAAGAAACGGAAGATGGATCGCAATCCGGTACGCTGGGAGGCCCAGCAGAAAGCCGTCGAACGCATCATGAAGGCGGACAAACGGATTTTCGAAATCGCCAACAAGGCGCTGGGGGGGAAGAGCTGATCGCCACCCGGTTCTTATAAAGGCCCGTCGATTGTGTCTCCTGCCGGCGGAGATGCATCAATTTCCCTCTCCGCCGCGCAGCGGGGGAGAGGGAAGGGTGAGGTGGCGAAACACCGCCTTTGGGCCGACATCCACCTCGCCCGCTCGCTGGCGCTCGCACCCTCTCCCCCCTGAAGGGCGGAGAGGGTTTCCATCCACGTCGCTGGTCACGCTCAACTGCCCCTTATATGCCAGCGGCAAAATGGCGCGCCCGGATCATGCCCTATCACCCTATGCGGATATCCTTCCGACGTTAGAATGAAAAACGACTTTGACGGCGGAGAAAATGCGATGGACGGAGCAAAAGGTGTGGGCGCGGTTTCGGGTGACAATCGTCCCTATCACCTGGCCTATGAGGATCTGCGCGACTGGATCGCCGAAGCCGACCGTCTGGGCGAACTCCGCCGTATCGATGGCGCGACCTGGCAGGAAGAGATCGGCATGGCAGCCGGTATCGTCAGCCATAACGAAGATGCACCGGCGGTGCTGTTCGACAAGATTCCGGGTGTTGCGCCCGGCTTTCGCGTGCTGATCAATCTTTTCGGAGGCCGCCGGCGTGGCATGTGCCTGGGCTTCGAGCCGGGTCTGGACAAGGTAGACCTGAGCCGCGCCTTCGCCCAGGTTTACAAGGGCGACCGCGACCTGATCCCATCGGTGGAAGTGGCCGACGGACCCATCTTCGAGAACATCCTGACCGGCGACGAGGTGGACCTCGACATCTTCCCGACGCCGAAATGGCATGATAAGGACGGCGGGCGCTATATCGGGACGGGGTCCTACAACGTCACCGCCGATCCGGATACGGGCTGGGTCAATCTCGGCACCTATCGGATCATGATCAAGGACAAGCGCAGCGTCGGCCACAATGTTCTGCCGGGCCGTCACGCAGCCTATCACCTGGAGAAATACCAGGCGCGCGGCGAGAAGATGCCCATGCTGATCGTTGTTGGCGGCGATCCGCTGGCGTTCTTCATGGGCGGGTTCGACGTGCCGGCAGGGGTGTGCGAGTACGATGTGATGGGTGGTCTGCGCGGCAAGCCGGTCGAGGTGGTGCGCGGCAAGATCACCGGCCTTCCCATGCCGGCCAACGCCGAGATCGTGCTGGAGGGCTACGTCAACATGGACCGGATAGAGCCGGAAGGTCCTTTCGGCGACTGGACGGGCACCTATACGGAGAAGGGTCGCACCAACCCGGTTGTAGAAATAAAGGCCATCTATCACCGTAAGGACCCGATCATTCTCGGCTTTGCGCCCCAGTTTCTGCCCGACGAGTTTTCGCGCATGCGCGCCGTCACCCGCTCGGCGGTGCTGAAGCAGAACATCGAGGCGGCGGGCGTACCCGACGTCAGCGCGGTGTGGGCGCACGAGTGCGGCGGCTCGCGCATGCTGCTGGGCGTGGCGATCCGCCAGCGTTATCCCGGCCATTCCAAACAGGCGGGGCACATCGCCAGCCACTGCCAAGCAGGGGTGGACGGCAACCGCTGGGTAATCGTCACCGATGACGACATCGATGTCAGCAATCTGGACGAACTGATCTGGGCGGCTCTGGCGCGGGCCGATCCCGCGACCTCCATCGACCTGGTAAAGGAGGGCAAGGGCGCGGTATCCGATCCCAGGCTGACGCCGGAGTACCGGAAGGTAAGGAATTTCGTCAACTCCCGGCTGATTATCGACGCTTGCATGCCGTATCATTGGCGCCACGATTTTCCGGAGATCAACAAGCCGGGGCCGGAATTTGCCCGCCGGGCGCAGGAGAAATTCGGATGGCTGGCGGAGTAATCTCCGCGCGCCCGCGCATGGGCCGCACATGCTGACCTTGCCGTCGGTGCTGCAGCGCACCGTCCGGCTTTACGGGGCGCGCACGGCCATCCGCGACACGGAAGGCGATCTTACTTGGACCACCTACGTGGAGCGCGTCGCACGCGCCGCCGGTGCCTTGCGGGCGCTCGGCATTCGGCCGGGCGACCGTTTCGCCATCCTGTGCCGCAACTGCGTGCGTCAGGCGGAGCTGATCCATGCCGGCTACTGGTCGGGCGCGATCCCCGTGCCCGTCAACTACCGGCTGGCGCCGCCGGAGATCGCCGAGGTGCTGAAGGACGCGGAGTGCCGCGTGGTGGCGGTGGAGAACGTCTTTGCCGGCATGCTCGACAGGGCGCCGCTCGAGGAGTGGAGCGGCCGGGCATTCTGTATCGCGCCGGGTCGCACCGATGTGCCGCTGCCCCATTACGACGCGCTGCGCACCGAGGCGCATCCCATCGATCCCTTTGATCCGGCAGAGGACGACGACGCCATCCTGCTCTACACCGGCGGCACTACCGGGCGCGGTAAGGGCGTACGGCTGACCCACCGCAATATCGTGTCCAACGCGCTTCAGCTCGCGCGCGTGATGAAGGTGGGCGAGGACGACGTCTATCTGCATTCCTCGCCCATGTTCCATTCGACCGACCTGAAGGCGACCGTATGCACCACACTGGGCGCCGGCCACGCCTACCTGGCGGAATACACGCCCGTCAACGTGCTGGCCGCCATCGCGCGCCATCGCGTGACCATCGCCAGCCTGGTGCCGACGGTGGTCATCCGGCTGCTGCAGGACCCGGATTTCGGACTGCATGACATTTCGAGCCTGCGCCTGATCAGCTATGGCACCTCGTCCATAGCGGCGGAATGGATCAGACGCACCATGGACGCGTTTCCCGGCGTCGATATGCACCAGTGCTACGGGCTGACGGAGACTTCGCCGATCCTCGCAATCCTGGACGAGACCGCGCACCGCCGCGCGCTGACGGGCGAGGAGAGTCTGTTGCGCTCCGTCGGACGGGCACTGGTCGGGGTGGACCTGCGCATTCTGGATGATGACGGGGCCGAGGTTCCCAACGGCGATGCGGGCGAAATCGTGGTGCGCGGGCCGCAGGTGGCCAAGGGCTATCACAACCGGCCGAAGGAGAACGCCGAGGCGTTCCGCGACGGCTGGTTTCATACCGGAGACGTGGGCCGGGTGGATGCGGAAGGGTTCCTCTACATGCTCGACCGCAAGAAGGAGATGGTCGTCACCGGTGGCGAGAACGTCTACACCTCGGAGGTAGAGGCTGCGCTTTATCAGCATCCGGCGGTGAACGAGGCCGCGGTGATCGGCGTGCCGGATGAACAGTTCGGCGAGGCACTGTTCGCTGTCATCGTGCCGGCGCCCGGAACCAGTCCGAATACCGAGGAACTGGTGGCCCATTGTCGCGGGCGTATCGGCGGTTACAAGATACCGCGGCGCATGGCCTTCGTGGACGCTCTGCCGAAGAGTGCCATGGGCAAGGTGCTGAAGCACGAATTGCGTCGGCAATATGGAGACAGTGCGCCGTCGATGGCGCCTGTAGGCACGGAAAAGCGGGAAAAGGCAGGATGAAAGCGGGACTGGAACAGGGTTTGAGCCGGACGCGGCGGGTGGAGATCGATAACGAGCGCACCATCGGCTTCATGGGTGACGCGCTGCGCGTCTACGCTACGCCGTCCATGGTGCTGGATATCGAGCGAACCTGCCGCACCTTTCTCGAGGAGTTCCTCGAGGAAGGCGAGAATTCGGTGGGTGCGCGCGTTGAGGTGGATCACCTCGGGCCGACGCTGAACGGCATGTGGGTGGATGTCGCCGCCACGGTCGCCAGCGTCGAGGGGCGCAAGGTGGTGTTCGAGGTCGAGGTGCGCGATGCGCTGGACCTGGTCGGTCGAGCGAAGCATATCCGTTTCGTGGTGGATCTGGAAAAGCAGCGCCAGCGGCTTGAGGCCAAGGCGGCCAAGGTCGGGGAACTCAGGAAGGCATAGGGCGATGGACGGGTCGGGCTCCAAGCCGGGCGGGCGCAAGAAGCTGCCGGTCTACTGTAACCAGTGCGTTTGCGGCCCCGACCTGTTCAAGGTCGAGGTGGAGGACGGCGTCGCGCTCCGCATCGAGCCGAATTTCGACATCGGCGAGGCTCATCCTGCGCACGGCAGGGTGTGCGTCAAGGCCTACGGGCTGATCCAGAAGACCTACAATCCCAACCGGGTGACCCGCCCCATGAAGCGGACCAACCCGAAGAAGGGGCGCGAGCACGATCCCGGTTTCGTACCCATCTCGTGGGACGAGGCACTGGATCTGGTCGCCGCAAAGATGAACGAAATCCGCGCCAAGGGACTGGTGGACGAGTCCGGCTTCCCCCGCCTCGCCGCCAGCTTCGGTGGCGGAGGCACGCCGACCCGCTATATGGGATCGTTTCCGGCGTTCCTGTCCGCCTGGGGGCCGTTGGATCTGGGTTTCGGCAGCGGTCAGGGCGCCAAGTGCTACCATTCCGAGCATCTCTACGGCGAGTTCTGGCACCGCGCCTTCACGGTGACCGTGGACAGCCCCTATTGCGACTATCTCATCAACTGCGGCAACAACCAGGAGGCGTCGAGCGGCGTCACCGGTGTCTGGCGCGAGGCCGACGCCCGGGTACGCGGGCTGAAACGGGTGCAGGTGGAACCGCATCTGTCGGTTACGGGCGCGCTGTCCGCCGAATGGATACCGATCCGCCCCAAGACCGATGCGGCATTCCTGTTCGGGGTGATCCATCGTGTGCTGCATGAGAGCGACTGGCGTCGTCTGTGCGACGTCCGCTTCATCGCCGAGGACACCAACTCGCCGTACCTGGTTGCGCCCAACGGCTATTACCTGCGCGATCCGGAAACGCAGAAGCCGCTGATCTGGGATCTTTCCGGCAATTGCGCCAAGCCCTATGACGCGGCGATCGGCGAGCCGGCTCTGGAAGGCAGCTTCATCGCGTCCGGGGTGGAGGAAGGACCTGACAGCGAGCGCTGGACGCACCGCAATGTCACCGTACGCCCGGCGTTCCAGCACCTGCTCGACCATATAAAGCAATACACCCCCGAATGGGCCGCCGGGGTGTGCGACGTCAGGCCTGAGTCCATTCGCCGCGTTGCAGACGAATTTCTCGCCCATGCGCGCGTCGGCGCCACCATCGAGGTCGAGGGCAAGACCCTGCCGCTCCGCCCGGTGGGCATCATGCTGGGCAAGGGCGTGAACAACGGCTGGGGCGGGTTCGAGACCTGCTGGGCGCGGACGATGCTCGCCTGCCTGGTGGGCGCGCTGGAAGTGCCGGGATCGACGATCGGCACCAAGGTGCGGCTCAACCGTCCGGCCGACAACCGGCTGAAGAGCGTCACGCCGGGACCGGACGGTTTCATGGATTACCCGTTCAATGCCACCACCAAGCAGGAGTGGCAGAGCCAGCCGAATATTCGTAACGGTTATCGCATGCTGGTACCGCTGTCGGCCAATTCGCCATGGTCGCCGGCGCTGGGCCCGGCGCATCTGCCGTGGCTGTTCCAGAAGAAGGCGCCGGAACCGTGGCCCAAGGTCACGAAGCCGGAGATGTGGATCTGCTATCGCACCAATCCGGCCATCTCGTCGTGGAACGCGCCGGAGGTAGCGGAACGCATTGCCGAATTCCCGTTTACCCTCGCCTTCGCCTACACCATCGACGAAACCAACACCATGGCCGACGTGCTGCTGCCCGAGGCCACCGACATCGAGAGCACCCAGCTCAGCCGCATCGGCGGCACCGGCTCGGGCGAGCAGTTCTGGCGCCATCAGGGCTGGGCGATCCGCCAGCCGGTGGTGAAGCCGGCCGGCGAGTGCATGGACATGACCGACATCGCCACCGAACTGGCGAAAAGGACCGGGCTGCTGGAAACGTACAACGCTGCTGTCAATCGCGGCGCGGCGGGGATGCGGCTGAAGACCGACAGGTTCGACTACAGCCTCGATCCGGCGGTACCCCACGGGTCCGAGGAAATCTGGAACGCGGTGGCCAAGGCGGCGAGCCACGACCTTTCCGACGGCGAGGAAGTGCACGACCTTGCGTGGTTTCGCGAGCATGGGTTCATGCTGCGCCCGTTCCCGCAACTCGACTGGTATCTCTGGCCGCGCATGAAGGAGGTAGGGCTGCGCTTCGAGATGCCCTATCAGGAGCGCATCAAGCGGCACGGGGCTCAGCTCGCCAACCGGCTGCACGAAAGCGGTATCGAGTGGTGGAACCACCAGCTCGAGGAGTACGAAGCGCTGCCCTCATACAAACGGTTCCCCGATATCTGGGCCGACTACGCCCGCGAGGTGGGCAAGGAGCCGGACGACTTTCCGCTGTGGGCGCTTACCGCGCGCTCCATGCAGTACGCCTGGGGCGCCAACGTGGGCCTGCCGCTGATCCATGAGGTGGCGCAGAACGTGGTCGGCCATGACGGGATCATCATCAACCGTGCCACGGCGCGGCGGCTGGGGATCGGTCAGGGCGATCCGGTGGTGATAGAGTCGGCAAGCGGGACGACGCGGGGCCGCGCGACCCTTCGCGAGGGCATCCGCCCCGATACGGTGCTGATGATCGGCCAGTTCGATCACTGGGCAACGCCCTACGCGAAGGACCTGGGGCTCGCCAGCCTCAACTCGGTGACGCCCCTGTCGCTGTCGCTCACCGACAGTACCGGCAGCGGCGCCGACATCATGCGGGTACGCATCCGGCGTGATGACGGTGCCGGGAGGGCCGCGTCGTGACCCGCTATGGCATGGTGGTCGACCTCAACCGCTGCGTCGGCTGCCAGACCTGCACCATCGCCTGCAAGCACGCCAACGATACGCTGCCCGGTGTGCAGTGGCGCCGCGTGCTGGACGTTGAATACGGGGCATTCCCTGACGTGGAGCGCGTGTTCCTCGTGGTGGGCTGCCAGCATTGCGCCGACCCGCCCTGCGTGCCGGTCTGTCCCTCGGGCGCCACCAAGCAGCGCGCCGACGGGCTTGTCACCATGGACTACGACACCTGCATCGGCTGCGCTTACTGCGCCGTCTCGTGTCCCTATCAGGCGCGGACCATCGTGCATGACAGGGAGGGGTATTACGGCGATCTGACGACGCAGGAAAACCATGTGGCCCATGACGACCGCATAAATGTCGCCAACAAGTGCACGTTCTGCGTCGGGCGTATAGACGATGCCAAGGCACTCGGCCTGACCCCAGGCGTCGATCCGGAGGTGACGCCGGCCTGCGCGGTGTCGTGCATTTCCAAGGCCATTCGCTTCGGCGATTTCGCCGATCCGGACAGCGAAGTATCGACGCTGGCGCGTGACAACCGTTCGTTCCAGATGCATGCGGAACTCGGCACCGATCCGCAGATCCGCTACCTCTACGAGGTGCCGGCCACCACGCCGGGGCGGGATCCCGACGCTGGCGATGCGGACGACGCGGTGCTTTCCGATCCGTCGAACCCGCTGGTCGGCCAGCGGCAGAAATTCTGGGACTACCGGGCGGCCATGAACTTCGCCGTCGGCGGCATGGGCGCCGGACTCGGCGTCGTGGCGTGGCTGGCCTGGATCGCCGGCGTTATCGGAATGGACTCGCTGCGCATCCTGCATGTCGTCGCAGCGACCGCCATGTCCGTCGGGCTGTTCTTTGTCTTCCTCAAGATCGGGCGCAAGATGCGCTTCCTCAACGTGCTGCTGCGCCCGCAGTCGTCGTGGATGACCCGCGAAACATGGTGCGTCGCGGTATTCTATCCCGCTGTCGGGGCCAACCTGCTGTGGCCGCATTCGGTCTTCGCCACTCTCGCCGGGGTGGCGGCGGGCGGGTTTCTGCTCAGCCAGGCGCTCATTCTCTACAAGGCGCGCGGCATTCCCACCTGGCGTGCTCCGCTGATGCCGTGGATGCTGACGGCGACGGGTCTGTTCGAAGGGGTCGGGCTGGCGGCCGTGGCAACGGCGCTGTCCGTCGGCGAAATTCCGTACACTCCTGCATTCGCGCTGGCAGGGATCGGGCTCGCGGTGACCAATGCCATGATGTGGCGGTGCTACAATGCGACCGCGAAGCAGTGCGGTATCGGTCCGCTGTCCCGTCGCGACCTGTCTTCCATTTCCATCCCTCTGCTGTCTCTGGGGCACTCGGTTCCCGCACTCCTTTTTGCGCTGGCCTTCGGGGTCGCTGTCGGGCCCGTATCGGCATCGATCCTCGCCGGGCTGGGTGGGACTGCCGCGGTGGCCGGCGGCATGCTATGGAAATTCTGGATAGTCACCCGGGCGTGTCACCAGCAGGGCTTCGCCCTGCCGAAAATACCGCAGCGGGGGTCGGGATTGCGCGCCGCACCGGAACGCCTCGCCCCTGTCTGAGAATCCGGGGACGGGGAGGAAGCGTGGCGCTTTACCTGTCGGAAGCGGACGTCGGGGCGCTGGTCGGGATCGACGATGCCGTCACGGCGCTGGAGAACGCCTTTGCGCGCTGGGGCAAAGACGGGACCGAGAACCTGCCGCGCCAGCGGCTGAAGCTGCCCGGCCGCGGATTCAACCTGATGACGGCGGCGCTGCCGGCCGAGGACGTATTCGGCCACAAGGGCTATTTCACCGGCTGCCACCTCTTTGCCCTCTATTCCATCTCCGGCCGTCGCCTGCTGGCGCTGATCGAGGCGGGTACGCTGGGGGCCTTGCGTACCGGTGCGGCGTCGGGCGTTGCCACGCGGCGCCTTGCGCGGACGGACGCGACATCCGTGGCGCTGATCGGCGGCGGCAAGCAGGGGCGTACCCAGCTTCTCGCGGTTTGTGCCGTACGAAGGATTGGGCGGGTACGCGTCTTCAGCCGCACCAAGGGGAATCGCGAGGAGTTTGCTGCCCGTATGAGCGCCGAACTCGGCATTCCCGTCGATCCGGCGGACGATGCCGAGCGCTGCGTGCGCGGCGCCGACATCGTCATCGCCGCGACGAAGTCGGCCGAACCGGTGGTGCTGGGCGACTGGCTTGCGCCGGGCACCCACGTAAACGCCATCGGCGCCAATGCCTATGCGCGGCGGGAGCTGGACGACGCGGCCGTTCTGCGTGCCGGGCTGGTTGTCACCGATGACCGGGCGCAGGCGAAAATCGAGGCGCGGGAGCTGATCGACCTCGTTGCCGGCGGCGGGCTTCGCTGGGAGGAAGTGGTGGAACTGGGCGATCTGGTGCGCGGCGTCCATTCGGGACGGATGGACACGGGACAGATTACCGTCTTCAAGTCCCTCGGCATTGCGCTGGAGGACGTGGCCTTCGGAAACCTGATCTACAGACGGGCGCTGGAGCGCGGGCTGGGCGCCGAATTCGGCCCTGGGGGAAAATAGGCGGACCGGTCAGAGGGAGGAACATATGAGCGGCACATCGGGAAAACGGCCGGCCGACGCGGCGGCAGGCGGCAATATCCGCATGCAGCTCGCCTACAGCGACCTGCGCGGCTGGCTGGCGGAAGCCGAACGGATGGGCGAGGTGCGTACCGTTACCGGCGCCAGCTGGCAGGAGGAGATCGGCATGGCGACAGAACTGGTCAGCCACTCCGACTCCGCTCCGGCGCTGCTGTTCGACGAGGTTCCGGGCATCAGAAAAGGCTTTCGCGTGGTCGCCAACATATTCGGCGGGAAACGCAAGAACATGACGCTCGGCTTTCCTCCCGAACTCGACAAGGTGGCGCTGAGCGACGCCTATGCCGAAAGCTGGGCGAAGAACCGCCTCATCCCGCCGGTCTATGTGGAGGACGGTCCCGTTTTCGAGAACGTGCTCACCGGTGCGGACGTCGATGTGGAGATGTTCCCCACGCCGAAATGGCATGAACTGGACGGAGGCCGGTATATCGGCACCGGGTCGTACAATGTGACGCGGGATCCGGATACCGGCTGGCTCAACCTCGGCACCTACCGGATCATGCTGCGCGACAGGACCCACGTTACCTACAACGCGGCGCCGGGCAAGCACGGCCGCATCCACCACGACAAGCATGTCCGCCGCGGCGAGAAGATGCCGGTGGTCATGGTGCTGGGCGGCGATCCGCTGACCTTCTTCCTCGGCGGCACCGAGGTTTCCGACGGGATCTGCGAATTCGACGTTGCCGGCGGGTTGCGCGGCAAACCCATCGAACTGGTGCGCGGCCGCATTACCGGCCTGCCGTTTCCGGCCGACGCCGAGATCGTGTTCGAAGGCTTCGTCGATCCCGACGCGGTCGGGCCGGAAGGGCCGTTCGGCGACTGGACCGGCACCTACACGGAAACGGGACGTGTTCGTCCCATCTGCGAAGTGGCGGCCATCTACCACCGCAACGATCCGATCCTGCTCGGCTTCGCCCCGCAGAGCCTGCCGGACGAATATTCGCGCTATCGTGCCATCACCCGTTCGGCCATGCTTAAACAGAACATCGAGACGGCCGGCGTGCCCGACGTGTCCGCGGTGTGGGCGCATGAATGCGGCGGTTCGCGCCTGTTGCTCGCGGTCTCCATCCGGCAGCGCTATCCGGGCCACGCGGTGCAGGCGGCGCAGATTGCCAGCATGTGCCACACCGGCGCCTATGGCGGGCGCTGGGCGATCGTGGTGGACGACGACATCGACGTCACCAATCTCGAGGAACTGATCTGGGCGGCGCTGACACGCGCAAACCCGGTCGAGGATGTGGACTTCATCCGCACCGCGTGGGATTCCCCGGCCGATCCGCGTATTCCGCCCGAACAGCGAGCGAGGGGCGACATCAGCAATTCGCGCATGATCATCAATGCCTGCCGCCCGTTTCACTGGCGGGACCGGTTCTCGCCGGTGACCAAGGCGCGGCCAGAGGTCGCACGGCGCGCACGCGAGAAATTCGGCTATCTCCTCGGATAGTTCCGTTAAATTGCGGGTCGATGGGGCGGCGCAAAAATCCTTCGAAAACGAAGGGACGTTGTTGCCGGGTGTTGTTCTGCCTTGACTTCGGGATTGTGATGTTATCCCATCGCGATCAACCGGACCCATCCGAAGGAGTTCGGGGACGGCTGCCGCAGGGCGGCGGTTAACGAGGGCGTGGCAGAGGCGGAAGAAGAGAAGCAGGGGGGACTACGCAACCGTATCAGACGCAATCCACCATAGCTGGTTGAGGCTTCGGCCGCGCGCATACCGCCTGTCGTATTCGGGTGTTTGCGCCCGGACAGGCGGTTTTCTTTTTTCGTCGCGTCGTTTATCGATGAGCGGCGTTTGATAGAGAAGCGGGGCGGTGGTTTGGCGTATTTGATCCGAAAACCGTATTGATGAACAACGGCGGTGCGCAGAGTGGACCGCAGACAAAAGGGTTATGGGAATGGGTGAATTTCAACTCGCCGACGTGAACATGCTGCAGGAGGCGATCAAGGCGCTCGGAAATCTCTTCGATCCGACGCGCATGGCGTTCCTGATTCTCGGTGTTCTGGTCGGTATTACGCTGGGCATCATTCCCGGCCTCGGCGGCCTGGTAGGGTTGTCCCTGCTGCTGCCATTTACCTTCGACATGCATCCCTACACGGCGTTGGCGCTGATGATGGGCGTGCAGGCGGTGACGGCGACGTCGGACAGTATTCCGGCGGTGCTGTTCGGCGTGCCGGGAACCGTGGCGTCGGCGGCAACTATCCTCGACGGCTATCCCATGGCGCGGAAGGGCGAGGCCGGCCGGGCGCTGGGTGCGGCCTATACCGCGTCGGTGATCGGCGGGCTGTGGGGCGCGCTGCTGCTCGGCGTGTCCATCCCGATCCTGCGTCCGGTGATGCTGCATATCGGGTCGCCCGAACTGCTGTCCTTCTGCGTGTTCGGACTGTCGCTTGCAGCGGTGCTGGCCGGCGGCTCGCCGCTCAAGGGCCTTGCCGGGGCGTGCATTGGGCTGATCGTCGCTACCGCGGGGGACGATCCGCAGACCGGGACGCTGCGCTGGACGTTCGATTCCCTCTACCTTTGGGACGGACTGCCCGTGGTGCCGCTGGCGCTCGGACTGTTCGCCATTCCCGAACTGGCGGACCTCGCCATCCAGGGAAAGACCATTGCTGTCAACACCGAAGACAGGAATCGAAGTGCTACAAAAGGTCAGCTCACCGGGGCAATGGATGTCTTCAAGAATCTGTTCCTGGTGTTTCGCTGCGCCACCATCGGCGCGGGGCTCGGCGCGGTTCCCGGTATCGGCGCTTCGGTGATCGACTGGATCGCCTACGGCCACGCCGCGCGTTCGGAGAAGGGCGCGGACAAGAGCTTCGGCAAGGGCGACGTGCGCGGCGTCATCGCGTCGGAAAGCTCGAACAACGCCAAGGAAGGCGGCGCGCTGGTGCCGACCATCGCCTTCGGCGTGCCCGGCTCGGCGTCCATGGCTCTGATCCTCGGCGCCTTCCTGATCCATGGGCTGGTCCCGGGCCCGGACATGGTGACCAAGCGTCTCGACGTCACCTATCTTCTGGTCTGGAGCGTCGCGGTTGCCAATATCTTTGCCGCCGGAATCTGCTTTAGCTTTGCCAACCAGCTTTCCAAGATCGCGCTGATCCGCGTGACGATCCTGGCGCCCACCGTGCTGGCGGTCGTCTATGTCGGTGCGTTCCAGGGTTCGCGCCAGTGGGGCGACATCTGGGCGCTGCTGATCTTCGGCGTGCTTGGCTTCATCATGAAGCGTCTGCGCTGGCCGCGGCCGCCGCTGGTCCTCGGTTTCGTGCTTGGCGCCTTGGTCGAGCGCTACATGTTCATCTCAGTGGAGCGTTACGGCGCCGAGTGGATCTGGAGCCGTCCGATTGTCGTGGTGGTCTTCCTGATTACCATCTGGGGCGTCACGAACCCTCTTATTCGCCAGTGGCGGGAGCGGCGCAAGAACGAAAGGGAGGGCAGGGGCCTGGAGAAGCGCGTCATCGCCTTCCAGCGCCGCAATGTGAATTTAGACCTGCTGTTCACGCTGGTCCTGACGGGGTTGTTCATCGCCTCGCTGGTGATTTCGGGCGGGTGGGAATTCGGCGCCCGTCTGGTGCCCCAGGTGGTCGGATGGACGGCCGTAATCATCCTGTCCATACTGACCTTGGTGAAGCTGTTCTATGAACGGCCGCTCAAGAAGGGAACGCACGGGCCCGAGGGCGAAAAGACCATCGTCCAGGGCACAGAGCAGTCGGAAGTCCACTTCGATATCGTCGTCGATTTCGGCGACATTCCGATCCGCGAGATGTGGCGGCGGGCGCTGTGGTACTTCTTCTGGTGCTTCTTCTTCTTCGGCGCGGCAGCCGTGGTGGGGCTGTTGCCGGCCATGTTCCTCTTCATGGTGGGCTACATGCGCCACGGCAAGGAGTCGTGGAAGACCGTCCTGAGTATCGCCGTGCCGCTTTGGATATTCTGTTACGTGCTGTTTCACCATGTTCTGGTCATTCCGTGGCCGCAGACGATCGTGGGCGACATGTTCCCGGTGTTGCGGACCATCAACGACCTGAACCTGTTCTGAGTCGATTCCGCACCAATATCGTCACTGAAGGCGACGCCGGCCCCCACGGGCCGGCGTCGTTGCGTTTTGGCGGGGAAGCGTTGTCATGCGGGCGGACCCTGTGCCGATTTCCTTTCGATCCGGCATTCCTTGCGGCGGCGGGCGCCGCGCTTGCCGCCGGCGTGCTGCTGCACGAACTGCGCGGGCTGATGGAGTGCTGGCTGGGTTCGGCCTCCGTTCTGCTCAAGGCGGGGGCGAGGCTCCCGCATCTCGTATCTCTGGTCGTGGCGTGGAACGTTGTTTTCGCGCTGCACTGCCCCCCGTTGCCGGCATGATCGCGTTGCCGGCGAGACGAAAAAAAGGCGCCCCCGCAGGGGCGCCTTTCCGTAGCCGGTCGTCGCGGACAGCTATTTGGCGCCGGTAATCTTCTTCACCTCTGCAATCAGATCCGTTGGCGTGTCATAGGCGTCGGCGACGATCTTCTGCAGCTCGGTGCCCGAAATGGGATCGATCGGTGCCTTGAGCTTTTTCGCCGAGGCGAGGAATGCCTGGTCGCGCACCATGGAGGAGAACGCCCGGCGCAGGGCGGACAGGCGATCGCCCGGAACTCCGGGCGGCACCCAGAAGCCGATTCCGATCAGATTCGCCGTTTCCATGAAGGCGATCATCTTCTTTTGCCTGGGGTCGCTTACCAGGCTCCGGAGGGTGGGCACGTCCGCCAGTTCCTTGATACGCGGTCCGTACTGGACGAGATGGATGAGCTTCTTGTCGCGCAGCCAGGTGGGTTTGCCCGCGGTCCAGCCGGACCAGTACTGCTGGCGGCCGTGAATCTCGCCCTGTTCCATGGCCTGGTTGACCTCTGCTCCGCCCTTGTAGCCGAGAACGATCTTGAACTTGGTGCCCAGGAGCGCATTCATCATGGCCGGAATTATGTAGGTTTCCGACCCCTTGCCCGTCGAGCCGAGGATGATCTGCATTTTCCTGGCGTCGGCGAGCGACTTGCCCGGCGTCAGATCCTTCCAGAGCGAGACGACGGCGGGGCGTTGCGCCACCGAACCGAGCCACTGGAACTTGGAGCCGTCGAACTTCATCTCGCGCAGCAGCGGCACGATAACCGATGGCGCCAGTACTTCGGAGATGTAGGTGCCGTCCTTGGGTGCGACGTTGTAGGCGTAGGCTGCGCCGACAGTGCCGCCGGCGCCCGGCTTCGAGGCGATGATGACATTCGGCTTGCCCGGAACATGGCGGCCGATATGATCGACGACCAGGCGGGCATAGAGCCCGAGCGTTGCACCGAGGCTCGACGGCACCATCACGGTGACGGTCTTGCCCTCGTAGAAGTCGGACACCGCGTCGGCCGAGGCCGGGGCGGCCATCGCGATTCCGAACGCTGCGGCGCCCGCCGTGAGCACTGAGACGCTTCGGCTGGTTTGCATGAATCTTCTCCCTGAATCTCCGTAATGCGAGACGCAGCATAAGCCGTAACGCCATGAGGGAGAAGCCTTTACCCGCTGTCAGGCGTCGGCCGTTTCGTCGCACCCGCAAAAGCGAGGGGCGCCGGTAACCGGCGCCCCTCGCCATCCTCCCCGTTGATTATCGGGTTATTTCTTTTTTGCTTTCTGGCCGAAACCCATCAGCCTTGTGATCGTTGCCACGACCTCGGGTGTCGCGGAGTTGTAGCCGGCATGAATGGCCTTTTCGATTTCAGCCGCGGTGCGGGTAACGATGGGGACACGGCGTTTACCGGCTTCCGCGATCAACTCGGGATCCTTCAGCGTGTCTTCGAACGCCTTGCGCAGGATAGCGACGCGATCGGCCGGTACGCCCGGCGGGGCGTAGAAGCTTTGTCCCACGTTCAGGTTGGTCTCAAGAACGTCCCAGGCGTTTGCGTTTGCGCTTCCGGGCTTGAGGAAGGCCCGCATATTGGGGACTGCCTTCAGCGCAGGATGATCGGGGCCAAGCTTGAGCAGGAAGGTGATCTTCCTGTCGCGGATCCATTCCGGACGGACACCGGTGTAGCCGGAATAGAAATTGCCGCGCCCCTGCACCTCTCCCCGTTCAATGGCGATATTGACGGTGCCGCCCGACTTGTAGCCGAGGATGACTTTGATCTTCGTGCCGAGCGCATGGTTGATGAAGGTGGGGATCTGGAAGCCCGTGGAGCCCTTGCCGGTGGTGCCCATGGTCACCTGGACGTTGCGTAGGTCCTCGATTTTCTTGACCGGGGTCTTGTGCCAGACGCCGATGGTATAGGTGCGTACGGCGATGGCGCCAAGCCACTGGAACTTGCGTACGTCATACTTTACCGCGGGGCGGAAAAGCGGAACGGTGACGGCGCCCGGCGCGATCTCCGCGATGACCGTGCCGTCCTTGGGCGCGGCATTCATGGTGTACGCCGCGGCGTTGGCGCCGCCGGCGCCGGGCCGGTTCTGCACCACGAGGGTCGGATTTCCCGGAATGTGCTTGCCCATGTGGCGCTGCACGAGTTGGCCATAGACATGGAAAGTGCCGCCGGAACCGGACGGTACGATGACCGTAACGGTCTTGCCCTTGAAGAAATCATCGGCCGCCGCCGCCGTTGCTGCGATCATGCCTGCCGCGGTCATCGCCACCAGCAGCGGCGAGGAATGCCGTAAAATCATGTGCGCCTCCTGTTATTGAATTCATTCAGTAATTTTATGGAAGTATTTCATCCCGCCATGGCTCCGGTCAACCGGTTGGTTGGTTCCCGGCACCGTATTCGCAACGAATTTCGCAACTGGATGGCGCTTTCCGGGGAAACGACCGCCGTTCCGGGTACCGCTTGCGGACGCTGGCGAATTCCCTATCATCCGGCCGCCGTGGACGCGGTAGCGTGATTGGGGAGCGATCGGGAATGACGGAGCGGTTTGACGAAACTTTCGATGTGGTGGTGGCTGGCTTCGGCTTTGCCGGCGGGGTCACGGCGATCGAGGCGCATGACGGCGGCGCGAAGGTGCTGCTGGTGGAAAAGATGCCCGATCCCGGCGGCATCTCGATCTGCTCGCACGGGGCGGTGTGCTCTACCCGCAAGCCGGACGGCGCCTTTACCTATCTCAAGGCCACCAACGCGGGGCGCACCGACGATGCGGTGCTGCGCGCGCTCGCCAACGGCATGCAGGAACTGGAAGCCTATGTGCGCAAGCTGGCGGAACCGCTCGGTGCCGAATTCCTGATTCGCGACCGCGGCGGCAACTACCCGTTGCCGGGTGAGGATTCGTTCTACTACACCCAGATCACCTCGGTGCCGAACTTCGACGCGGCCCAGCGCTTTCCCCAGGTCAAGGGCCGGCCGGGCGGGCCCATGGTATTCTACGTGTTGCAGAAGAATGTCGAGGAACGCGGAATCGACGTGCGGCTGGGCACGCCGGTGCGCGACCTTATCCGCGGGCCGGACCGCGAGGTGCGCGGTGTTGTCATCGAAACGCCCGGGGGCGAGTTGCGGCGCATCCGCGCGCTACGCGGCGTGGTGCTGGCCTGCGGCGGGTTCGAGGGCCACGCCGAGATGCAGCGCCAGTTCTGGCAGATAACGCCGGTCCTGCCGGCGGCCAACCGGGGCAATACGGGTGACGGTATCCGCATGGCCCAGTCGCTGGGCGCGAAGCTGTGGCACATGTGGCACTTCCACGGCTCCTACGGATTCCGCCATCCCGATCCAGAGAAATTTCCCTACGGCATCCGCGTCAAGCGCTTCCCCGACTGGATTCCGGGCAAGGAGTCGCGGGCGGTGGTGCAGGCGCCCTGGATTTTGGTGGATCGCACCGGGAAGCGTTTCATGAACGAGTTTCCGCCCTACGTGCAGGACACGGGGGCGCGGCCGTTCGAGCTGTTCGACCCGGTGACCCAGAGCTTCCCGCGAATACCCTCCTTCATGATCTTCGACGAGGTGGGCCGGCGGCGCTTTCCCATGGGCAATCCCGCCTATAACGACCGCACGGTGAGCTTCGCCTGGAGCCGCGACAATATGCAGGAAGTGAAGCTCGGCATCCTCAAGACCGACGACACCATCGGCGGACTGGCGAAAAAGATGGGGCTCGATCCGGCGGCGGTGGAGGAAGCGCTGGCGCGCTGGAACCGGCTCTGCGCCACCAAGAAGGACGACGACTTCAACCGTCCCGGCGGCACCATGATGAAGATCCAGCGTCCGCCGTTCTATGCCGGCGAGGTCTGGCCGGTGCTGTCCAACACCCAGGGCGGGCCGGTGCACGATGCCCGGTGCCGTATTATCGACGTGGAGGATCGGCCCATCCCGCGGCTTTATGCGGCGGGCGAGATGGGCAGCTCGTTCGGGCACCTCTATCTCGCCGGCGGAAACATCGCCGAATGCTTCGTCACCGGCCGCATCGCGGGGCGTGAGGCGGCGACGCTGGCGCCCTGGCAGTAAGACGGGAGCGAACCCTTCGGGCGGTTCCGTTGCCAAGGGCGGCGGCAGGGCCCTATAAACGGGGGAAGCTCGGGAGAACACGGCCGCGGAGTGCGGCGCAATCGATTGCTGGAGGAATCCTTGGCAACCACGTGGGATCGCGGCGCAGGTACCGTCGGAAAGGTCAGGCGGACCTACCGCGATTTTCAGGAGCACCTCGCGGCCCTGGATGAAGCGGGGCTGGTGCGGACCATCGAGCAGCCGTTCAACAAGGATACCGAGATGCACCCGCTGGTGCGCTGGCAGTTTCGCGGCGGTATTCCCGAACCCGACCGCAAGGCGTTCCTGTTCACCAATGTCACCTGCTCGCTCGGCCGCGACTACGGATTGCCGGTGGCGGTGGGCGCGCTGGCTGCCAACCGCGAGATCTACCGCATCGGCATGGGGGTTGCATCCCTGGATGACGTCGGTCCCGCCTGGGACCGCGCCATCGCCAATCCCGTCCGTCCGGTCGAAGTGCCGTCGGATGCCGCCCCCTGCCACGAGGTGGTGATCGAAGGGACGGCGCTGGAAGGCGACACGAAGGGGCTCGACGCGCTTCCGTTGCCTATCTCCACTCCCGGTTTCGACAGCGCGCCGTACTTCACCGCCACCGGTTGCGTCAGCCGCGACCCCGACACCGGAACCCAGAACATGGGCACCTACCGCTGCGGGCTGAAGGCGTCCAACCGCATCGCCGTGCGCATGTCCGCGCGTGCCGGCGGCGCCGAAGGCCATGTTCACTGGAAGAAATACAAGGCACGCGGCGAGAAGATGCCCTTCGCCATCGTGCTCGGCTGTCCCCCGGCGGTCGCCTACTGCGCACCGCAGAAGCTGCGCATGGGGCTGGACGAAGTGGCCGTGGCCGGCGGCATCGTGGGCGGACCCATCAACGTGGTGCGCTGTCGCACCAACGACCTGCTGGTGCCGGCGGAATCCGAACTGGTGGTGGAAGGCTGGATCGATCCGGAATACGTGGAGCCCGAGGCGCCGTTCGGCGAGAGCCACGGCCATATCGCGCTCGAGGCCTACAACAACATCATGCACGTGACCGCGATTACCCGGCGGTCCAATGCCGTCGTCGCCTCCATTATCAGCCAGGTGACGCCGTCCGAATCCAGCGTCATCAAGCGGGTCGCCTACGAGCCCTTGTGGCTCGCCCATCTGCGCGACCATCTGGGCATCAAGGGCGTGAAGCGCGTCTCCATGCACGAGCCGCTGACCAACATCCGCCGCGTGCTGTTCGTGGTGGTCGATCGCGCCATGCCGCGCACCGAGATCTGGCGGGCGCTCTATGGTGCGGCGACGCTCAATGCCTCGGTGGGCAAGTACGTCATTGCCGTAAACGAGGATATCGACCCCGACAACGGCGACGCGGTGCTGTGGGCGCTGTCGTATCGCGCCAACCCGGCGCTCGACATCCAGATACTGCCCCACCGCGACAAGGGGCACGGCCCGCGCAGCGACACCCGCTCGGAAGGCGACGCCACCATGCTGGTGGATGCGACGTTGAAGGCGGACATGCCGCCGCTGGCCCTGCCCAAGCGGGAATACATGGAGCGCGCGAGGGCGCTGTGGGAACGGCTCGGCCTGCCGCCGCTCACGCCGGAAGCACCGTGGCACGGCTATTCCCTGGGCGACTGGTCCGAAGAGTGGGACGCCATGGCGCAGCGCGCGTCGGAGGGACGCTATCTGGAGAACGGTCGCCGTTCCGCCCAGCTTCGCCGCAACGATGTGGCGCCCAACACGTCCATCCGGGCCATACCGCGCAGGGATACCCTGTGAGCCGTAACCGCGACGACTGGATCGATGCGGCCTGGGAGGCGCTGGGCGAGGGCGGCGTCGAGGGCGTGCGCATCGAGCAGCTCGCCCGCGGGCTCGGCGTCACCAAGGGCAGCTTCTACTGGCACTTCAGGAACCGGCAGGGACTGATCGACGCGTTGCTCGATCGCTGGTTCTCCTTGCGCGAGGAAAACCGCGCCGAGTTTCTGGCCGAAAATCCGGACCCCGTCGAGCGTATGTGGAAGGTAATCGAGCGCGGCATCACCCGTGGCACGCGCGGCCAGGCGGCGGCGCTGCGGTTCTGGGCCCAGCGCCATCCGGAGGTGGCGAAACGCATCGAGGAAGCCGATGCGCGGCGCATCGCCATGTTCGTCGATCAGTTCCGCGCCCTGGGCTTCCGCGACGACGAGGCGCGCAAGCGCGCCGAGGTCTATCAGGCCGTCATCACCGCCGAGTTCATCCGCGTCGGCAGTCATTCCGTCGAAGACCGTCTCGCCGCCGCCCGCCGCCAGCACGAGTTGCTGGTGAACGGCGGCCACACGGAGTAAACGCCATCCCTGCCGTGGCGCAGCCAGGCGCCCGGCTAACGATCTGATTTCCTGACAGTCGTAACGCGCCTCGGGTTCACCATACGGTGGCGTATTGACAGGCCCGGAGCGCTGGGATAAGCACCCAGGGACAAGGCGGCGAGCGCAACCGTGCCGCCCGGAAAAGCACACGGGAAGGGCGACGATGGCGACCAGGACGACGGCGAAGAAGCGGACGGCGGCGGAGCGGGGCTATACCGACCTCCATGAGCATATCGAGGAGCTGCGCAAGGCCGGGCTGCTCATCGAGGTGGACCGCGAGATCAACAAGGATACCGAGATGCACCCGCTGGTGCGCTGGCAATTCCGCGGCGGGGTGGACGAGGAAGACCGCAAGGCCTGGCTGTTCAAGAACATCGTCGATTCCAAGGGCCGCAAGTACGAGCTGCCCGTTCTGGTCTGCGGCCTGGCCGCCAACCGCGCGGTCTATAAGATGGGCATGCGCTGCGAGCTGGACCAGATCAAGGAAACCTGGATCAAGGCGCTTAACAATCCCATCAAGCCGAACGAGGTTGCTTCGGAAGATGCACCGGTGCACGAGGTGGTGTTCGAGGGCAAGGACCTCCTGAACGGCAACGGCGTCGATCACTTGCCGGTGCCCATCTCGTCGCCCGGCTGGGACAACGCGCCCTATTTTTCCGCCGGCCACTACATCACCAGGGACCCCAACACGGGGATCCAGAACATGGGCAATTACCGCGCCATGGTGAAGGCGCCGGACCGCATCGGCTTCAATCCTTCCATCGAGCTGCGCACCGGCGGCTACATGCACTGGGAGGAATACAAGAAGATGGGCAAGCCCATGCCGGCGGCGCTGGTGGTAGGCGCTCCGCCGGTGGTGTCGTTCACCGCCGTGCAGAAGGTGCCCGAGAAGTTTGACGAACTCTGGGTGTCGGGCGGGCTGGCGGGCAAGCCGCTCAACGTGGTCAGGGCGCGGACAGTCGACCTGCTGGTGCCGGCCGAGGCCGAGGTTGTGATCGAAGGCTATATCTCCACCGACGACCTGGAGCCCGAGGCACCGTTCGGCGAGAGCCATGGCCATGTGAACCTGCAGGAATACAACGGCTACATGACCGTCACGGCCATCACCCGGCGCAAGAACGCCATCCTCACCTCGTGGGTGAGCCAGGTGACGCCGTCCGAATCCTCGGCGATCAAGCGCCCGGCGTACGAGGCGGCGCAGATCGAGCACCTGCGCGACCATCTCGGCATCAAGGGCATCATCCACGTCTGCACCCACGAGCCGCTGACATCCCTGCACAAGCTGATCATCGTGCAGGTGGAGCGCGACATGCCGCGCACCGAGATCTGGCGCAGCCTCTATGGCATCGCCAGCTTGCGCCGTGCCGAGGGCAAGTGGATCGTGGCGGTGAATGAGGACATCGATCCCGACAACGCCGACGCGGTGTTCTGGGCCATGTCGTACCGCTGCAAACCCCACCGGGACGTGGAGATGCTGAAGCACAAGGACGAGGGGCATGGGCCGCGCAGCCTCATCGACTCCGAGGACTCCGCCGTACTGATTGACGCGACGCTGAAGGAGACCTATCCGCCGGTCAGCCTGCCCAAGCGCGAATACATGGAGAGGGCGGCCGAAATCTGGTACGAACTGGGCATGCCCAAGCTCCGCCCGCAGGCGCCCTGGTACGGTTATGACCTCGGCGAGTGGAACGAGGGGCTGGAGATCATGGCGCAGCGCGCCGTGCGCGGCGATTTCTGGGAAACCGGCAAGATCATCGCCCAGCGCCGTCGCGCCGACCTGAAGATGAACACCGAGGTACGCACCCTCGGACAGGGAGTGCCCGGCGGCGACCTGGCCGCAGGCGAGAAAGGAACGACGGGGCTCAAATGGGACGGCTTGAAGGACGCGTTGCACTCGTTACGGGCGCGGCCCAGGGAATAGGGGCGGCGTTCGCAAAGGGACTGGCCGCGGAGGGCGCGAAGGTCGCCGTCGTCGATCTCGATCCGGGAAAGACGGTGGCGGATATCATCCGCCAGCAGGGTGGCGAGGCCATCGATATCCAGGCCGACGTCTCCGACGAGGCCGCCACGCAGCGCATGGTCGCCGAGACGGTGAAGACCTTCGGTCGGCTCGATATACTGGTGAACAACGCGGGGCTGTTCACCAGCATCGAGCGCAAGGCCTTCGACGACATTCCGGTCGACGAATGGGACCGGGTGATGGCGGTCAACATCCGCGGCGTCTGGCTGTGCTGCAAGGCGGCAGTGCCGGAGATGCGCAAGAACGGTTACGGCAAGATCGTCAACATTTCGTCTGGCCGTGCCTTCAAGGGCTCTACCCACTTCCTGCACTACGACGCATCCAAGGGCGCCGTGGTCAGCCTGACCCGCTCTCTGGCGCGCGAGTTGGGAGCGGACGGTATTTGCGTCAACGCCATCGCGCCGGGCTCTACCGCCAGCGAGAACGTGCAGAAGCGCACTAACTGGAAAGGGGGAAATATGGATGCGACCATCAAGACCCGCGCCATCAAGCGGGTCGAGATGCCCGAGGATCTGGTGGGCGCCTGCGTGTTCCTTGCTTCGCCGGGCTCCGACTTCATGACCGGCCAGTCGCTTGTCGTCGACGGCGGCAGCGCCATGCACTGAGGTACCGGGACGGCCCGCGCGGCTGTCCCGCCAGCGGATAGTTTTCGATCATGGAAACTCAAATCGGCCAGCGCGTCCAACGCAAGGAGGATGAACGCCTGCTCACCGGCGCGGGCCGGTTCACCGACGATTTCAGCGTGCCGGGACAGGCCTGGGCCGCCATGGTGCGTTCGCCTTACGCGCACGCGACGATCCGCGCCATCGACACGCGTGCCGCGGCGCAGATGCCCGGCGTGCTGGCGGTGCTGACCGGCGCCGACTGTCTGGCCGACAAGCTGGGCGAGATTCCGCACAGCCCGTTGCCATCCACCCGGTTCGATATGAAGCTGCATGCCCCCGGCGCCAACGTGGGCGATCCATGCTTCATCGGCCGCCACATCCCGCTGCCGGCCGACCGCGCCCGCTATGTGGGCGAGGCGGTGGCCATGGTGGTGGCCGGGACACGGGACCAGGCCCGGGACGCCGCCGAAGCGGTAGAGGTCGACTGGGAGCCTCTGCCGGCGGTGACGGCCACGGCAGCCGCGGCAGAGCCGGGCGCCCCGCGCCTGTGGGACGAAATCCCCGGTAACGTCTTCATCGAGACCTTTTTCGGCGACAGGGAGGCGACCGAGGCCGCCTTCGCCCGCGCCGATCACGTGGTGCACATGTCCTATGACATCGGCCGCGTCACCGGCGTGCCCATGGAGCCGCGCTCGGCGCTCGGCGTCTACGATGAAAAAAGCGGTCGCTATACGCTTTACGCCGGTAGCGGCGGTGCGGTGCGGCAGAAGCGCGAAATGGCGACGGTGCTGAACGAGAAGCAGGAGAACATCCGCGTGCTGTCCTATGACGTGGGCGGCAATTTCGGCACCCGCAATCGGGTCTATGTCGAGTTCCCGCTGGTCATCTGGGCATCGCGCAGGGTGGGTCGGCCGGTGAAATGGACCGCCGAGCGCAGCGAATCCTTCGTCAGCGACTATCAGGGCCGCGACCTGATCGTGGACATGGAGCTGGCGCTGGACAAGGAAGGCAAGTTCCTGGCACTGCGTTCGTCCAACCTGAGCAACTGCGGCGCGCGCTGCGTGTCGCTGTCGCCGCTGTCCAAGGGCTCCGGCATTATCACCGGCTCCTACCACATTCCGGCGGCTTACCTGCGCTCGCGCGCCACCTTCTCCAACACCCCGCCGACCAACGCTTACCGCAGTTCGGGCCGGCCCGAGATCATCTTCTGCGTCGAGCGGCTGGTGGAGACGGCGGCGAAGGAGCTGGGCTTCGATCCGATTCAGCTGCGTCGGCGCAACCTGGTGCGAGCCGACGAGATGCCGTACCGCAATGCCGTTGGCATGGTTTACGACAGCGGAGAATACGAGAAGAGCCTCGACATGGTGATGGAACTGTCCGACTGGGACGGCTTCGCTGCGCGACGCGCCGAGGCGTGGAAACGAGGCAATCTGCTCGGGCGCGGCGTGGCCCATTATGTGGAATCCTCCATCGGTACGCCGGTGGAGCAGGCGGAGATTCACGTACTGCCCGACGAGAACCGGGTCGATGTGGTGATCGGTACCCAGCCAAGCGGGCAGGGACACGAGACCAGCTTCGCCCAGGTGGCGGCGCAGTGGCTCGGCCTTCCGGTCGAGAAGGTGCGCATCGTGCTCGGCGACACCGACATCGTGAAGGTAGGTGGCGGCTCGCACTCGGGCCGCTCCATGCGCATGGCCGGCACGGTGATCGTCAAGACCGCCGATGCGCTGATCGCCAAGGGCAAGCGCATCGCCGAGCATGTGCTCGAAGCATCGGCGGCCGACATCGAGTTCGCCGACGGCAAGTTCACGGTGAAGGGCACCGACCGGTCGATCGGCCTGTTCGATCTGGCTGCCGCGGCCAATGCGAAGCGGAACGAGCTTCCCGACGAGTTGAGGGACGGGCTGTCGGCGGTGGAAAGCAACGAGATGCATACGCCGGTCTTCCCCAACGGTTGCCACATCTGCGAGATCGAGGTGGACGAGGAAACCGGCGCGCCCGAGATCGTTCGCTATGCCACGGTGGACGACGTGGGCCGCGCCATCAACCCGTTGATCGTCGACGGCCAGACGCATGGCGGCATCGTGCAGGGCGTCGGCCAGGCGCTGTGGGAGCAGTGCGTGTTCGATGTCGACGGCCAACCGCTGTGCGGTTCGTTCATGGACTACGGCATGCCGCGCGCCGATCAGTTTCCATCCTTTGTCACCGCGCTGAACGAGGTGCCATCGCCCACCAATCCGCTTGGCGTCAAGGCGGGGGGCGAAGGCGGCACTACCCCGGCGCTGGCGGTGATCGTCAATGCCGTGGTCGATGCGCTCAGCGACTACGGGGTGCGCGACCTCAAGATGCCGCTGACGCCGCTCTCCATCTGGCGGGCCATGCGCGCGGCGCGCCACTGACGGTTTTTCCGGGGGATATTCCATGACCAGCACGTTGCGCCTGATCTCGTTTCCCGCCACCAGCAATCTGCCCATCTTCGCCGGCAACGAGCTGGGGCTGTTCCGCCGCCACGGGGTAGAGGTGGTGCTGGAAACCACGCCCAGTTCCATGCACCTGATGCGGAAGCTGATCGCGGGCGAGTACGACATGGGCTGCGGCGCGGTGGATAACGTCGTCGCCTACCAGGAAGGGGCGGGCGAGGTGGCGGTGGACCGCGAGCCCGACCTTTTCATCGTCGCCGGCGCCACCCAGACCGAGGTGTCTTTCGCGGTTTCGCCCGACGTCGAGGGATATGCCGATCTCAAGGGCAAGCGGCTGGCGCTCGATGCGCTGACCACCGGCTTCGCCTTCGTGCTCTACCGGCTGATCGAGAACGCCGGCATGAAGCTGGACGATGTCGAGATGGTCTCCGTCGGCTCGACGCCGAGCCGCTGGGAAGGGGTGCAGAAGGGCGAGTTCGCCGGCACGCTGCTGATCGAACCGCTCACGTCCATGGCACGCGCTGCCGGCTATCGCGTGCTCGGCGGCACGCTGGATTTCGACCATTACTGCGGCCAGGTGTTCGCCGCTTCGCGGGCGTGGGCGGCGGCGCACTGCGACGTGGTCGTAGGCTTCCTGCGTGGCTGGCTCGATGCCCTCGACTGGGTGCGGGACCCGGCTAACCGCAAGGCTGTGGAGGAAACGCTCGGCCGCAACATGCCGCAGATGAAGCCCCAGGCCATCGCGCCGTCGACCGCCAAGCTGCTTGATCCGCGCAGCGGGCTGATCCCGCTGGCCGCCTTCGACCGCGAGGGGCTGAAGACGGTGCTGGAGTTGCGCAGCCAGTACGCGCCGCAGAAGAAGCGCCTCACCGACCCCGACAAGTACGTGGACCTGTCCTACTACGAGAAAGCGCTGAAGGATCGGTAGTCGTGCGGCGGCTGCTTACGCAGCCGCGGCCTTGCCCCACAGTTCCTTCGTCGCGATCTTCGCGCCTTCGGCCATGGCTTCCAGCTTGGCCCACATGATGGAGGGGTGAACCCGACGGTGGAACGGCCCCTGGGCGAAGCCGCAATCGGTGCCGGCGATGATGTTCTCCCGCCCGATGAGCTTCGCGATGCGCACGATGCGTTCGGCCACCAGTTCGGGGTGCTCGACGATGTTGGTGGCGTGGCTGATGACGCCAGGCACCAGCACCTTGCCCTCCGGTAGCTTCACGTTCTGCCAGACCTTCCATTCGTGTTCGTGGCGCGGGTTGGCGCCTTCGATCAGGTAGGCACCGGCGTTCACCTTCAGGATCAGGTCGACGATGTCCTTCAGGGGCACGTCGCTGGTGTGCGGCCCCGGCCAGCTTCCCCAGCAAACATGGTAGCGTACCTTTTCGGGCGGGATGCCTTCCAGCGCGTGGTTCAGCACCTCCACGTGGCGCGCAACCCATTTGTAATAATCGTCGAACTTGCCCGGTGGCACCATGCGGTCATAGGTGACGGCGGCGCGCGCATCGTCGAGCTGCAGCAGCAGCCCGGCATCGACGATGGCGCGGTATTCCGTGCGCATCGCCTCGGCGATGGCCTCGAGGCAAGCTTCATCGTCCTTGTAGTATTCGTTCTTGCGGTCGGGAATGACGCTCGACGGCGCAGCGACGGGCAGAAAGGCCTCGGTCACCTTGACCCGCGCCAGTGCCGCCTTGATGTTGGCGATGTCGCGCTGCAATTCGTCCTGGCCCACATAGCCGATGGCGCCGACGCAAACGGAATCAACGACGGTGGCGCGACCGTCGCGGCCGTCCAGTTCTTCGTAGAATTGGGCGAAGCGCTCTCGGTCGACGCCGCGGGCGAAGGGATCCGGGCCGGTGATGGGACGACGCTCGAAGCCTGACAACCGCTCCAGCGCGTATTGCGACCAGCTTATGGACTTGCCGAACTCGCCGTCGCTGACGATGTCCACGCCTGCCTGGGCCTGACGGCGGACGATTTCGGCCACCGACTCGGCAAGGCAGGCATTGAACGCGTCTTCAGGCACCTTCTTGCCGTCCTGTCTGGCGCGGAGGAGATCGAGCAGGGCCGGCGGGCGGATCAGGCTTCCCACATGGGTGGTGAGGATGCGGTCCGTGCTTCGATTCATTTGTCTGTCCTGACTGCGGGGTTGCCGATGACGGCGGTTAAACCACGAATGGCGTCGTTTGCAAAGGAACCCGGCGTGCCGTTTTTTGTACCGTTCCACTGGGTTAACGACGGCAATATGCACATATAATGGCATATTTCGCTTTCGCAGGATGGGAGTCGTGGAGATGAGGTTCCATCGTGCAATGCTGCTCACCGGGCTGCTGCTTGCCGGATGTGTCGGCGGCTTGAAGACAGACCGCCATGAGGCCCAGGAGCGTATTGCCGCCTATCTGGGCGCGCACCCCGAACTGGACGCGGCAACCCGCGAGGCCATCGGGGCCATGGAGCTGAGAAAGGGCATGACCATGGAGGAGGTGATCGCGGCGTGGGGACGGCCCGCGGTGGTGCACCGTTTCCAGGGCGGGGCGGTGCAGTACTGGTATTTTCCCTGCGTCTGGCCGCACACGTGCATCGATGCCGACGAGTGGTTCCCGCCGCCGGACGCCATCTTTATGTCGCGCGCGCTGTTCGAGGACGGGCGTCTGGTCAGTTCGCAAATGTAGAAGGGAGGCCGGGTTCCGTCGTCGGGTTGGCCGGGGCTCTTTCCCGTCGGGCTTACGCTGCGGCTGCGGCGGCTTTTTCGGTCTCCCGGGCCGGTTGCCGGGCCTTGCGGCCGTTAACCTTTCCGTTGGCGAAGGAGTTTCCGACAAGTCCGCCGCAGCCCTGCAGCCCCGGCGCCATACCCCGGATCTTGTATGCGAAAACCTTGATACCCCCAAATATTGTGGGTTCTCGCCGCCTGACGTTCCTACCACATTGCCGTGTGGCTGGTTAACGAATAGCTAAAGTGGTGTTGTCCGGCATGGGAGGAAGTCCGCAACCTGTGGATAAATGTCAGAAAATCATTTCCCGTACCGGTCAGACGGTCGCGCCGCATTCCACTTTCCGGTCCGCCGGGCCTGCCGCGTACGCAGGAAGGATCGGCGAATTCCACCATGCCGCTTCTTTCCTGCGCCCGCGCATCTGATATAGAGGGCGCCGCCATGGCCCCCCCCATCCTGATCCTGCGGGAAATTCACCTGAGCTTCGGCGGCACGCCATTGCTGGAAGGTGCCGAACTGACGGTTTCCGCCGGTGACCGGCTGTGCCTGGTGGGACGTAACGGCTCGGGCAAGTCGACCCTGCTGAAGATCGCCGCCGGGCTGCTGGAGCCCGACGGCGGCGAGCGTTTCGTCCAGCCCGGTGCCACCGTGCGCTATCTGGCGCAGGAGCCGGATCTCGCCGGTTTCGTCAGCGCGCGCGCCTATGTGGAAGCGGCGCTGGGGCCGGGCGACGACCGTCACAATGCCACCCGTCTGCTGGATCGGCTGGGGCTCGATGGCGAGGCCGACCCGACGCGGTTTTCCGGCGGCGAGGCGCGTCGTCTGGCGATCGCCCGGGCGCTGGCTCCGGCCCCGGACATCGTCCTGCTGGATGAGCCCACCAACCATCTCGATCTGCCCGCTATCGAGTGGCTGGAAGGCGAACTGGCGGCCATGCATTCGGCGATGGTGCTGATCAGCCATGACCGGCGCTTCCTCGGCACCCTTTCGGCTGCCACGGTGTGGCTGGCGCAAGGAACCACCCGGCGGCTCGACCAGGGCTTTGCCGCGTTCGAGCAGTGGCGCGATGCGCTGCTGGAGCAGGAGGACACCGCACGCCACAAGATGGATCGCCGGATCGCCGCCGAAATGAACTGGCTTCACCGCGGGGTGACGGCCCGGCGCAAGCGCAACCAGGGACGGCTGCGGGCACTCCATGCGCTGCGCGAGCAGCGCCGTTCCCGCCGCCGCACCACCGGCTCCGTCGCCATGACCGCCAGCGACGGCGACCTTTCCGGCCGGCTGGTGGCCGAGGCGACGGACGTCGTCAAGGCGTGGGGCGAGCGGACGGTTGTGCGCGATTTGAATCTGCGCGTGCTGCGCGGCGACCGGCTTGGCGTCATCGGTCCCAACGGCGCCGGAAAGACGACGCTGCTCAACCTTCTGACCGGCGCGGTTCTCCCCGATTCCGGAACCGTACGTCTCGGCACCAACCTGCTGATGGCATCGCTTGACCAGCGTCGCGAGAGCCTGGATGCGTCGGTGAGCCTGAGCGCCGCGTTGACCGGCGGCGGCGGCGACATGGTGGAGGTGGCGGGCAAGCCGCGCCATGTGATTGGCTATATGAAGGATTTTCTGTTCGGTCCCGAGCAGGCGCGTACCCCGGTGGGCGCGCTGTCGGGTGGCGAGCGCGGCCGGCTGATGCTGGCGCGGGCCTTCGCCCGCCCGTCCAACCTGCTGGTGCTGGACGAACCAACCAACGACCTGGATATCGAGACCCTGGACCTGCTGCAGGAGATGCTCGCCGACTATCCCGGTACCGTGCTCCTGGTCAGCCATGACCGCGATTTTCTCGATCGGGTGGTGACCGCGGTACTGGTGGCGGAAGGGGACGGCCGGTGGATCGAGTATGCCGGCGGCTATTCCGACATGGTGGCCCAGCGCGGACGGGGAATCGGCGGCACAGTTGCGCCGGCGGAGCCCAGAGCGAAGCCGGTCGGGCCGCCACGGCAGCGAAAAGCGCCGCCGTCGCGGCGACGGCTGTCGTTCAAGCAGAAGAACGCCCTCGAAACCCTGCCGGCCCGGATCGGGGCGTTGCAGGCGGAGGTCGCGGAGATGCAGGCGATCCTTGCACAGCCGGCGCTGTTTACGCGCGACCGTGGTGCGTTCGACACCGCGGCGGCGAAGCTTCGGGAAGCGGAGGCAGCGCTTGCCGCGGCGGAGGACGAGTGGCTCACCCTGGAATTGCTGCGCGAGGAGGTGGAGGAGGGGCGGTCCTAGCCGATCCTCCGCGGGATCAGGATCCGAACAGCCGATCCAGCAACGGCCAGCGATTGCGCCTCGGCGGCGCTTCCGGCGTCTGTATGGTGGCCTGCGGAGGTTGCGCCTGCTGCTCCGCTTCGGACACTTCGGCGGAAATGATTTGAATCAGGGCGCGGGTGACCGTGCCGTCAACCGGCAGCCCCTGGGTTCTCTGGTATGTGCGTAACGCTTCCTGGGTGAGCGGGCCAAGTACGCCGTCCGCCGGACCCGGCTCAAATCCGAGTCGCTGGAGCCCGATTTGCAGGCTCAGGACCTCGGCATTGGTGATCGGCGGTTTGGGGCGGGGAAGGGGGACGGATTCCGTCTCTGCTTCCGGCATCACCGCGGCCACATCGGTCGTGTCGGTCGTCGTGGCCGGCCGGCGATCGTCGGAAAAGATTTCCGGCAGGCCGCTGCAGCCGGAGAGAGCCAGTGCCGCGCCCGTGAGCAGGAGTGCAATACGTTTCATGCGACCCTCCTCGATACCTTTCCTCGCCAAGCCCGAATGGTGTCGACCATATGGTTTACGAATTGTTAACCCTGCCGGAGAAGATTGGGGAAAAGTGCGGAAATACGCAGGAATTCTACCGCTGGAGGCTGCGGCCGTGGTCTCCGGGTTCTCGCGCCGGGCCGCGACCGAAAGGCGCAGCGCCGGAAGCTGTCGATCACGCTAGGATTCCGCTTTCCTGCCAACGGGAGGCGACCATGGGCGAAACCTATCCAACGGTGAAGCTGGCGGCGGTACAGGCGGCACCGGTATGGCTCGATCGCGACGCGACGGTGGCGAAAGCCTGCCGGCTGATCGAGGAGGCGGCCGACAATGGCGCGCAGGTGATCGGTTTTCCCGAAGGATTCATTCCGGGTTTTCCGGACTGGTACAACTGGTTCATGCCGCGCGCACCGGAGACGCTGCGCTTTTCCAAGACCCTGTTCAAGAATGCCGTCGAGGTGCCGGGGCCGGCCACCGAAGCGATCTGCGCCGCGGCGCGGCGCGCCCGCGCCCACGTGGTCATGGGCATCAACGAGCGCGAAAAGGGCGCCATGGGCAGTCTCTATAACGCGCAGCTTTTCGTCGGTCCCGACGGTCGCATCCTGGGCGTCCACCGCAAGCTGGTGCCGACCCTGACCGAACGGCTGATCCACAATTCGGGCGACGGCACCAGCGTGCGCACCTACGCCACGCCTTTCGGCGCCGTGGGCGGGCTGATCTGCGGCGAGAACACCAACAGCCTGGCACGCTTCGCCCTGCTGGCGCAGAACGAGAGGGTGCATGTGGCGTCCTGGCCGGCCTTCGTGATGAAGGGGCGCAACAATTTCGACGCCATCGACATCCGCGTGCGCTATCACGCCTTCGAGGGCCGCGTGTTCATCATCAGCGCCTGCGGCGTGCTGGACGATGCCTGTCTGGATGCCATGGGCCTGGATGAGACGCAGCGCGCCACCCTGGCCTGCCGCGGCGGCCATTCCGGAATTCTCGGCCCCGACGGCCAGTACGTTGCCGGTCCTGCCGACGACACGGCGCAGATCGTCTATGCCGATGCCGACATGGAACGGATCGTCGAGGGCAAGCTGAGCCACGACCTGACCGGCCATTACAACCGCTTCGACGTGTTCACCCTGCACATGAAGGCAGAACCGCGCGAAGCGCTGCACCGGGCCGGGGCGGCACCGGCAGCGTCCCCGCAGGTGGCAGGAGACGAGGAGCCGTCGCCGGGATTGGTCAAGGGGCTCTGAGCAGGCGACCTCTCCCCTTGGCCGACGGGAAAAGCTGGTCTATACGCTAGCGTATGGATGAGGCCGGAGCGTTTACGGGCCGGCGGTAGCGGATATCACAGCTTTAAGAGGTCTCCCCGTGGCAACCAAGGCCAAGCCGGCAGAAAAGGCGGCGCCCAGGCGCGCATATCCCGATCTTCACGATCATCTGAAGGCGCTGGACGAAGCGGGGCTGCTGGTCACCGTCACCCGTCCCATCAACAAGGACACCGAGTTGCATCCGCTGGTGCGCTGGCAGTTCCGCGGTGGCATCGAGGAAAAGGACCGCAAGGCGTTCCTGTTCACCAACGTGGTGGACAGCAAGGGGAAGAAGTTCGACATCCCGGTCGCCGTCGGCGTACTGGCGGCCAACCGCAGGATCTATTCCATGGGCATGGGCTGCGCCGTCGAGGAGGTGGAGAAGCGCTGGTCGGACGCCATCGCCAATCCTATCAAGCCCAATGAGGTGTCGGCCGACGAGGCGCCGTGCCAGCAGATCGTCATCGAGGGTGCCGATCTCGACAAGCCGGGCAATGCCATGGACGGTATCCCGGTGCCTATCTCCACTCCCGGCTGGGACGTGGGACCGGTCACCACCCTGTCGCAGTACATCACCCGTGACCCGGATACCGGATTGCACAACATGGGCAACTACCGCGGCCAGGTGAAGGCGCCGCGGCGGATGGGCATGAACCCGTCGCTGGAACTGCGCCCCGGAATCTACATCCACTGGGAAAAGGCGAAGAAGCGCGGACAGAAGCTGCCGGCGGCGGTGGTGCTGGGCGCGCCGCCCTGCGTCACCTTCACCTCGGCGCAGAAACTGCCCGAGACCATGGAGGAGATGTGGGTGGCCGGCGGGCTGGTCGGGGCGTCGGTCAACGTGGTCAAGGCGCGCACGGTGGACCTGATGGTGCCGGCGGAAGCCGAGATCGTGGTGGAAGGCTTCATCGACACCGAATACCTGGAGCCCGAGGCGCCGTTCGGAGAATCCCACGGCCACATCAACCTGCAGGAATTCAACGCCTATATGGACATCACCTGCATCACCCGGCGGCGCGACGCCATCCTGACCTCCATCATCAGCCAAGTGACGCCGAGCGAATCGAGCTGCATCAAGCAGGTGGCTTACGAGACGATGTTCATGCGTCATCTCAAGGACCATCTGGGCATCAAGGGGGTCATCCGCGTCGGCCTGCACGAGCCGCTGACCAACATCCGCAAGGTGGTGGTGGTGGTGTGCGAGCGCGACATGCCGCGCACCGAGGTGTGGCGGGCGCTCTACGGCGCGGCGTCGCTGCACCGGGCGGCGGGCAAATACGTCATCGCCGTCAACGACGATATCGACCCGCAGAACGCCGACGCCCTGTTCTGGGCCATGAGCTACCGCTGCAATCCGGCGCTCGACATGCAGCTGCTCGACCATCGCGACCAGGGCCATGGCCCGCGCAGCAAGCGCCACGGCGGCGAGGACTGCTCGGTACTCTACGACGCGACGCTGAAGGAGAACTTCCCGCCCATCTCCCTGCCCAAGCGGGAGTTCATGGAAAACGCTAAAAAAATCTGGGAAGAGCTTGATCTTCCCGCATTAAAGCCTCAGGCACCGTGGTTCGGCTATTCGCTCGGCGAATGGGATCCCGAGTTCGACGAGGCGGCCGAGATGGCGGTGCGCTCGGAATACTGGGAGTACGGCAAGCGGATCGCCCAGCGCCGGCGCAAGGACGTGAAGATGAACACGGAAGTCCGCGACGTGGACGAGACGAAGGAGCAGAACTGACGGTGCCGTCACTTCCGGGCCGGGTCGCGATCGTCACGGGCGCGGCGCAGGGGCTCGGCGCCGCCTATGCCCGCGCGCTGGCCGGCGCGGGGACGCGGGTGGTCGTTTCCGACATCCTGCCGTGCGATGCGGTCGTCGACGGAATTCGCAGCGATGGCGGCGAGGCCTTGGCGGTGACAGCGGATGTGAGCGACGCGAGTACCTGCGCCGCGCTGGCGGACGCCGCCCTCTCGGCTTACGGCAAGGTTGATGTGCTGGTGAACAATGCGGCGTTGTTCGCCACGCTGGAGCGCAAGCCCTTCGAGCAGATCACGCCGACGGAATGGGACCGGGTGATGGCGGTTAACGTTCGCGGGCCATTCCTGTGCGCCCGCGCCGTGGTGCCGGCCATGAAGCGGGCGGGCTATGGCAAGATCGTCAACGTCTCGTCCAACACCGTGTTCGCCGGCACGCCCGGCATGCTGCACTACGTTGCCTCCAAGGGCGCCATGGTCGCCTTTACCCGTGCGCTCGCCCGTGAGCTGGGCGATGCCGGCATACGCGTCAACGCCATCGCCCCGGGGCTGACAATGAGCGAGGGGCTGGTGGCGCGGCGTGAGGCCATCGAGCCCTACGCGAAAATGGCGCAGGCGGCGCGGTCGCTGAAGCGCGGGCAGGTGCCGGATGACCTGCTCGGTGCGCTGCTGTTCCTCGCCTCCGCCGACAGCGATTTCATGACCGGCCAGACCCTGGTGGTCGACGGGGGCACGGTAATGCATTAACCCGGCACCGGCCTACGCCCCGATGGTGCGTCCGCACGCCCGCATGACCACGATCAGCAGCACCATCAGACCGGCCGACAGGATCATCAGGCGGCTGAACAGCTTCGCCCATTGCTGTCCATCGGCGTCGAAGTGGCGGACCGGGTCGAACAGCATGCCGGGTTTAACATGGTACTTGCGGCGGAACAGGAACGAGAACGGTCCGCTCGGCTGGGTCGGCGTCACCAGCAGGTGATCGTTGAGCTTGCGCGATACCATGGCGAGCATCAGCGCTGCGGCGACGAATGACCAGATTAGAAATTTGGGCAGCCAATCGATGTCGCACATACCTATCGCTTATCGTCCAAAGCCGAAGCCGGGGATGACCGGCGGGAGCTTGCTACCATAGCAGCAGACTGGGATCCGGCACTCAGTCCCTTATGTCCTGCAACAACCACTCCGTCGGAATCTCGCGCCCAAATCCCTGTTCCTTCGCTTTCTCGTAGGCCAGTCCGGCGACGGCGAAGAACTGGGCGCCCTGCAGGTTGCCGCGTTCGGAATAGGTGATCTGGCTGCGCGCGGTGCGTCCGCGGTTGGTGCCGTTGAGGATATCCGCCATGGTGACCATGCGGTCGGGCAGTGCCACACCGTGGCCGCGGCTGCCGGGACGCTTCATGCGGAAGCCGTAATCGTGGTCGGGCCGCGCGGCGTAGGTGATGTGCTCGTCGGCGATAGCCATCTCGGGCAGGCCCCATGGCGCCGGCGCGTTGCCAAAGCGGAAATAAACGTCCATGCGCTCCATGGCTTCCCGTGACGGGATGCCGCTGCCGCCGCCCACGTTGAGAACGTGGGTGCCGGGTTCGAGCCACTCCGCCTCGATCACCGGCACGGCGGAGTCGGTACACCCGGCGAGAATGTCCACTCCGCGATAGACCTCGCGCGCGGTGTCGCACACCTCCACTTCGATGCCGTGCCTCTCGCGCATCTCGGTGGCGTAGGCCTCGCGGTTGGCTCTGGTGGGGCTGAACGCCTTGAGCCTGCGGATGGGACGCACGCACATGAAGGCATCCATGTGGCTGCGCGCCATGCCGCCCGAGCCGAGCATGCCCACCACGCGAGCGTCCTCGCGCGCCATGTATTTCACGCCGATGCCGCCGTCGGCGCCGACCCGCATGTGCTGCAGATAGCCGTCGTTGAGGAACGCGAGCGGCTCGCCGGTCTCGACGCTGGTGAGCAGGATCAGCCCGCAGTAAAGGCCGGGTCGGCTGCAGTATTTTTCCTGCGTGCGCACGCCGCGGTACTCGGTTTCGGTAACGACGTCCGATTTCATGCGGATGGCGAAATAGCCGCCGGCCGAGCCGCCCTCCATGGTGCCCCACTGGTAGACTTTCTTCGGGTCCGAGGTGGGAATTTGCATGTCGATGCGCGGCCGGCACACGGTCTCCTTCGCAACCAGGCCGGCGTAGGCTTTCTCCAGTACGGCGATGGTGTCCTTCATGGTGAGGACCCGGGCGACGTCGTCGTTGGAGATGATGAGGGTCATGGGCGGGACCTTCAGGGCGGGTCGAAGGAATAGGCATTGCCGTCACTGCGTACCCGGCAGGGACAGAAATGGATGGGCAGGGCCAGCACGTTCTCGGCGGCACACCGGTCCAGCATTGCGCGGCGGGTGGTGCGCGCCACGTCGGCCAGCTCGCACGCCTGGCTGTTGATGTCGGGGTGGCGCGCCTGCACCGGATGGTGCAGCACGTCGCCCGTGACCACCGCGCGCGGCACATCTGCGCCGATCCAGATCGAGACGTGATGCCGCGTATGGCCGGGCGAGGGGGCGAGGGACACCTCTGCGTCGATGCGGTGATCGTCGGGCACCAGGTCCGCCTGGCCGGCATCGAGGACCGGTACGATGCTGTCCTCCCACAGGGCGCCGAAACGGGCAGGAGACTCGGCGGCCTTTCCCTCGGCGTCCCTTACCTCGTCGGCAACCATCACGTAGCGGGCCTTGGGAAAGGTGGGCACCCAGCGTCCATCCATCAGCCGGGTGTTCCAGCCCACATGGTCGACGTGGATGTGCGTCAGGACCACCACGTCGATTTCCCCTGGCGCGTAACCGGCGGCGCGGAGGTTGGAAAGAAACGGGAACCGCGCGTTGTTGTAGAAGTCGCGCCGGCGGCCGGTCTTGTCGTTGCCGATGGATGTGTCCACCAGGATGGTGCGCCGCGGCGTCTCGACGACGTAGCTCTGGAAACTGGTGACGAGGCGGCCGGACTCCACGTCGATCCAGCGCGCCATGCGGGGGGCTTCCTCCGCCACGATGTCGTCGCCGAAGTCGGGCAGCAGTTCGCGAATGGCGAAGGTAGGCGCTTCCACCTCCAGCACGCGGGAAATGCGAATGTCACCGATCTGGATGGCGGTCATGGAACCTTTCGACCGCTCGCGCTTCAACGGGTCCAGCGCGAACGCCTCTTTGCAGCAGCTCGTCAGTTGAGCTGCGTATGGATGTCCACGAGCGCCACGCCACCTTTTTCCACCACCTCGACGGCGCGGCGGAGCGCGTCTTTCAGATCGGCCGGATCGCGCACCGGCTTTTCCGCCCACGCGCCGTAGCCGCGCGCGACAGTGCAGTAGTCGGGCTCGGGTCCAACCATGCGCTGGCCGATCCAGGCGTTCTCCACCGGACGGTTGCGCTCGCCCGCCACGGTAATCTGGTGCTCCTCGTCGTTGCCGAACGAGGTGTTGTTGTGCAGGACGATCAGGATGGGGATCCGGTAGTGCACGGCGGTCCACAGCGCCGCGGGGCCCATGGTAAAATCGCCGTCACCGAGCACGGAGAGGTTGAACCTGCCCATGTCGCGCCCGGCCAGCGCCGAGCCGATGACCCCGCCGGGGCCGTAACCGACACCGCCGCCCACGTTGTTGGAGAGGTGCTGGCCGCCACCCTTGTAGTCCCAGATTCCTTCGTACCAGCTGCGGTAGTTGCGCAGTCCTGTCATGAAATCCTTGTCCTTCACCGCTTCCCACAGCTCCCACTGCATGCGGGGGACCGAGATGGGCGTCTGGTCCCAGTTCTCGCGTGCGGCCTCGCGCTGGCGGACGCGCAGGGCATCGTGCTTCCTGCCGATCTCGGCGGCGCGTTCCTTCGCGCGCTTCACCCAGGCGGGATTGCCCCTGGCGCGCGCTTCCATCTCGGCGACGAGCTGGTTCAGCGCATAGCGCGGATCGGCCAGCACCTGCACGTCCGCCGGCGACAGCCCGCCGTTCAGGTTGGACCAGTGCTCCAGCATCAGATCGTTGAGCGAAACGTCGATGATCTTCCTGGCCTTGCTGCTACCGGCGTTGCGCCCCAGGTGCTCGCGCGTCTGGCCGTAGAGATTGAGCAGCGCGTTGAGGTCCGGCACGTCGATGCCCATCACCACGTCCGCCGTCTTCAGCATCTCGGTCTCGCGCGTCTTGCCGAATCCGCTGCTCATGTTCTGCGGGTGGCTGGTGGGAAAGCAGACGATATCGTGGCTGTCGCGATAGGCGGCGCCGGCCAGTTCCACAAGCCGGACCAGCGGGGGCGTGGCGTCGGCGTAATAGCCGATGCGCCCTCCCGCCACCACCGGCCAGTCGGCCTCGGTCAGCAGGTCGCACGCCGCGTCGATTGATTCTTTCGCTGCGGCGAGCGGCGGCGCAGGCCGGTAGCGCGGGTGATCGAGGTCGGGCAGCGCGGCGCCTTCGGGAATTTTCGCTTCCTGGATGATGGTGTCCACCGAGACGTAGGTGGGCGCCGTCGGTGCGCTGGCGGAGACGCGCTGGGCCCGGGCGATGGCGTCCAGCGTCGCCTGCAGCGTAGCGGGCTCGTCGGTCCACTTGGTGTAGTTGCGCACCAGCTCGCACTGGGTGTTGGCGGAATGGATCCAGTCGATGCGCCGGCGCATGGCCGGGTCGGCCGGGCCCGATCCGCCGCATACCACCACCGGCTGGCGGTCGGCCCACGCGTTGTAGAACGCCATGGCGGCGTGCTGAACGCCAACCAGGTCGTGCAGGAATACCAGCGATGGCCGGCCGGTAGCCTTGCTGTAACCCTGCGCCATGGCGAGCGCCATTTCCTCATGCGGGCAAAGGATAATCTGCGGCCTGTGGTTGCGCGTGTGATTGACCAGCGAGTCATGCACCCCGCGAAAGGACGAGCCCGGTGTCAGAAAGATGTAATCGTGACCAAGCCGGCCGAACAACTCGGCAACAAGGTCCGAGCCGTATTCCGCATCGGACTGGTTGCGCGGCAGGTTGACCGGTGCTTCGGATTCGAAGCCCGGCGCGGCGGGGTACTTGATATTCGACATGACGCCTCTTTTCCCTGTGTCTTGCCGGTTTCCGCCCGGGGGCCGGTGGAACCGATGCCGCGGTATCGTGCTGGCAAGGCGGCCACGGGTCAACGGCGGATCAGGAGAAAGCGAAAAGGGCACCGACAAGGAGCGCCCCGGCCACGGATGCGGACACCGGACCGGGGCGGCGATCGGAAATCGTCCGGACTATTTCCGGAGGTTGAGCAGCGTTTTCACCTTCTTCACCACCGCGGGCGGGGTGGCGAGTATGTTCGCAACGATCTTTTCGAGCTCGGCACCGGAGGCCGGATCGAGGTCCAGCTTCCAGGCTTTCGCCTTTGCGATAATCTCCGGATCCTTTATTCCTGCGTCGAAGGCAGCGCGTAGCGCCTTTGCCCGGTCAGCCGGAATGCCCGGCGTCCCTGCCAGCGAGCGCCCCATCAGCGTGCCGCCCGAGATCAGCGTAATGGCCTGTCTGTCGGCTTCGCTGCTTACCAGTTCGGTGGCCAGCGGCACATGTTCGAACCCTTTTTCGCGCTTCGCGCCCACCTGCACCGGATGAATGATCCTGTTGTCGCGCGCGCAGTTCGGCATATGGTAATACCTTCAGAAGAGTGACCTGAGGGCGGGCGCCCGTCAGGCTTGTTCGTGCACAACCTGACGCAACCGGATGGTTTTCAGGCAACGGTAAAATGAGCCGAAAGTGGCGGCAGACATGGGAAAAATTCGCGGTTTGCGGGCGCGTTGACGGGGGCCATTCGGTAGCGTAGGTTTCGCCCAACTATGGGGCAGACCAACGACCCCGTCAGTGTCTTCGGCCGTGTCCATGCGGCCGCGTTTCGGGAGGCCGAACGGATGAGCGTCGTTGCAACGCCCGTGCCTGAAATTCTGTCCAGAATCCGCTTCGCGAGCGGCTCGGAAACCACCGGCGCGGGTCGGATAAATGGCCGCGTCGCCCGTTCCTGCCGGATCTGAACGAACGGAAAGCCGATCCGGGCGCGAGCCCGCCTGCTGGAGAACATATTGATGCCGAAGAAAACCCTCACGGACGTGACAGTCGCCGACGCATATCTGGCCATTCTGGCCGATCGCGGCGTGGACTACCTTTTCGCCAACGCCGGCACCGACTTCGCGCCCCTGATCGAGGCACTGGCCAAGGCGCAGGCCCTCGGGACGCCGCATCCGCATCCCGTGACCTGCCCGCACGAGAACACGGCGCAGCACATGGCGATCGGCTACTACCTGGTCACCGGGCGGCCGCAGATGACCATGCACCACGTAAACGTGGGAACGGCGAACGCGCTGAATGGCCTGCTCAATGCCGCGCGCGGCCAGGTGCCGATGCTGTTCACCGCCGGCCGCACGCCCACCAACGAGGATGGTCTCAAGGGCCACCGGAGCCTGGACATCCACTGGACGCAGGAAATGTACGACCAGGGCGGGATGACCCGCGAAAGCGTCAAATGGGATTACGAGCTGCGCAACGGCGAGCAGCTCGAGACGGTCATCGACCGGGCGCTGTCGGTTTCCATGAGCGATCCGAAGGGGCCGGTCTACCTGTCCCTTCCGCGCGAGGTGCTGGCCTGGGAGATGGACGAGTTCAGCTACACCTCGCCGAGCCCGATCCGGCCCGCCGCGCCGTCGGCGCCCAACCCCGATGCGCTGGACGAGGCGGCGAATATCCTCGCCAAGGCCGAGAACCCGGTGATCATCACCAATTGGGGCGGCCGCAATCCCGGCGTCATGGGAGCGCTGGTGGAGATTGCGGAGCGCTATGCCATCCCGGTGGTCGAATATCGCAACCGCTTCGTCGCCATGCCGCCGCGCCATCCCATGCAGGCGGGTCACAATCCGGACCCGTTCGTCAAGGAGGCCGACGCCATCCTAGTGATCGACTGCGCGGTGCCGTGGCTGCCGTCGACGGTGCGCCCGAAGGAGGACTGCAAGGTCATTCATATGGCGCCCGATCCGCTCTACACCTTCGTGCCGATCCGCGGTTTCCCGGCGCATATCTCGCTCGCCTGCGCCACCGATCTCGGGCTGCGCATGCTGTCCGCAGCCATGGCGGAGCACGCAAAGTCGGCCAGGACCGTCATCGGCAAGCGGCGCGACGTGATTAGCGCCAACCACGAGAGGCTGGAGGAGAACTGGCGCAAGAAGCTGCAGGACACCAAGGACAACACGCCGATCAGCCCGGCCTGGGTGTCGCACTGCATCAACGAGGTGCGCACGGAGGATGCCATCATCGTCAAGGAATCCCCGTTGCAGGCGCAGTACATCGATACCGACAAGCCATGCACCATCCTCAACGCGGGTGCCGCCTCGGGGCTGGGGCACGGCATGGGCGTGGCGCTCGGCGCCAAGCTTGCCAACCGCGACCGGCTGGTGATCGGCACCGAGGGCGACGGGGCCTATATGTTCAACGTGCCGGTATCGGCACACTACGTCGCGGCAGAGCAGGAACTGCCGATCCTGACGGTGGTGTTCAACAACCAGCGCTGGCAGGCGGTGCGCGGCTCCACCGTCGGTCTCAACCCCGACGGCTATGCCGCCAAGAGCAACCGCGCGCCGCTGACCTATTTCACCGTCGACCAGCATTACGAGAAGCTGGTGGAGGTATCGGGCGGCTACGGCGAGCAGGTCACCGATCCCGGGCAGATGATGCCCGCGCTGGAACGCGCCATGAAGGTGGTGATGGTGGAAAAGCGCCAGGCACTGCTCAACGTGGTGTGCAGTCTGCCGTAACGGCCGGAGAGAAAACACGGGGCAGGGGTCGAAGGGGAAGGTCAGGCATTGGACCGGATCGTGACGTTGCAGCAGATGGCGCTGGCCGCGCGGCGCAATCTGGATGACCATGTCTGGGACTACCTGATGGGCGGTGCCGAGTCGGAGACGACGCTGCGCCGCAACCGGATGGCGTTCGACAGCCTGGCGCTGCGCCCGCGCGTGCTGCAGGACGTGCGCGAGGTGATCGGTGCCACCGGCTTTATGGGACACAGGCTGCGCATGCCGGTGTTGCTCGCTCCCATCGGGTCTCTGCAGGTTCTCCATCCCGATGGCGCGGTGGCCGCGGCGAAGGCGGCGGCCGCGTTCGGTACGATCTCCATCATGAGTTCGGTGACCCGGCCGGGGAGGGACGAGGTCGGCCGGTCCACCGATGCACCGAAGATATTCCAGCTTTACGTGCGCGGCGACGATGCTTGGATCGATGACGAGGTGAAGGCGGCCGAGGACGCCGGCTTTTCCATCTTCTGCCTGACGGTGGATACCGCCGTCTACAGCCGGCGCGAACGCGATCTGATCGGCCGCTGGCTGCCGGCGGCGCGGCGGCGCGGGGTCGAGGGCGCTTCGCACCAGGCGGCACTGAGCTGGAACAACGTGCGCCGCTTCAAGGACAAGCATGCCATCCCGCTCATCCTCAAGGGCATTGCCACCGCGGAGGATGCCGCCATCGCCGTCGATTGCGGGGTGGAGGGGATATACATCTCGAACCACGGCGGACGCCAACTCGACCACGGGCGCGGTTCGATGGACGTGCTGCCCGAGATCGTACAGGCGGTGGCGGGCCGCGCCGCCATCATCCTGGACGGCGGCGTCATGCGCGGCACCGATGTGATCAAGGCGCGTGCGCTGGGCGCAGACGCCGTTGCGCTGGGCAAGCTGCAGGGGCTTGGCCTCGCCGCCGGGGGCGAGGCAGGCATCGTGCGTACCCTCGAGCTGCTTGAGCGCGAAATGCTGACCTCCATGGCGTTGCTCGGGCTGCACGCGTTCGATGAGCTGGACGAAACTTTCGTGGAGCCGGCGGAGCCGGTGGTTCAGCCCCACGCAACGAGTCCCTACGGAATGATCGAATTGAAGGAACTGGAGTACGATCGATGAACGATATCGCGAAGGACCTGAGCAAATTCGACCGCCCGCTCAACGTCGGCAACCCGCGCATGGGCTGGGTCAGCGACGTTGCCGCCGAGATGCTGCGCCGTTGCGGCATCAAGTACGTGTCCCTCAACCCCGGCGCCAGCTACCGCGGGTTTCACGACTCGATCGTCAACTACCTGGGCAACTCGGACCCGCAGATGCTGCTCTGCCTGCACGAGGACCACGCCGTCCACGTCGCGCAGGGCTACGCCAAGGCGAGCGACGAGCCCATGGGCTGTATTCTGCATTCCAACGTCGGATTGATGCACGGGCTGATGGCCACCTTCAACGCGTGGTGTTACCGCGCCCCCATGATGATCATGGGGGCGACCGGTCCGGTGGACGCGCCGCTGCGCCGGCCCTGGATCGACTGGATCCACACCGCCAAGGACCAGGGCGCGCTGCTGCGCAACTACACCAAGTGGGATGACGAACCGCGTTCGCCCCAGTCTCTGGTGGAATCCATGCTGCGCGCCAACCAGATCATGCGCAGCCAGCCGACCGGTCCGGTTTATGTCTGCCTCGATGCCGGCATGCAGGAAGCGGCGCTGTCCGGCCCCATCGAGATTCCGGACGTCTCGCGCTTCCGTCCGTCAGATCCGCCCTGCGCCTCGGAAGAGGCGGTGCACGCAGCGGCGAAGCTGCTGGTGGCCGCGAAGAACCCCGTTTTCATGATCGGCCGTGGCTCGCGCAGCCCCAAGGCTTGGGCGAACCGGGTCAAGCTGGCCGAGCTTCTGGGGGCGAGCGTCGTCACCGACCTGCACAACGCGGCAGTGTTCCCTACCGATCACGGGCTGCACATGGGGCGGCCTACCAGCCGGCTGGCCGGCGCGGCGAAGGACGCCGTGGTCGGGGCCGACGTGGTGCTGTCGCTCAACTGGCTCGATCTCGGCGGCTGCTTCCGCATCCTCAAGCGCGGGGCGCAGATCAACAGCAAGGTCATCCATGTCACCATGGAAAAATTCCTGCACAACGGCTGGAGCATGGACTATTTCGAGCTGCCGGCCGCCGACGTGCCGGTGGACGCCGACCCGGACGCCTTCGTCGCACAGCTCCTCGACGAGGTTTCCGATCAGCTCAAGAACAAGGCGCGCTGGGACGGCAAGAGCCGTACGCCGGAGGGCAAGGCTGTCGAGCCCATCTCGAGGCGCGACAAGGAGGGTGTGATCCAGCCGGCCGATATCGTCACCGGGCTGTCGGAACTGCGCGGCGACAAGTCGTTCGGCCTCAACCGTGTCAGTTCGGGCGGGGCGGGGCCGGTCTACCAGTTCCGCGATCCGCAGGACTATCTCGGCCATGACGGCGGCGGCGGGCTGGCCTCCGGTCCCGGCACCTCGGTGGGTGCGGCGCTGGCGTTCCGCGGCACCGGGCGCGTTCCGGTTGCGGTTCTGGGCGACGGCGACTTCATGCAGGGCAACACGGCGCTGTGGACGGCCGCGCATTACAAGATCCCCATGCTGGTGGTCATCTCCAACAACAGCTCCAACTTCAATGACGAGCTGCATCAGGAGACGGTAGCAAAGGATCGCGACCGGCCTGTGGAGAACCGCTGGATCGGCATGCGTATTTCCGAGCCCGGCATCAATTTCCCCGATCTGGCCAAGTCCCTCGGGCTGGCCAGCGGCAAATCCGTCACGAAGATGGGTGACCTGCTGCCAGCCTTGCAGAAAGGCATCGAAGCGGTCGAGGGCGGCGAGCCTTACCTGCTCGACGTGCGGGTTGATACCGGCTACGCCCAGCCGCCGCTCATGCGCGGGACCAACTGATCGCAGATAAGCACGCACGCGGCGGGCGCGCTGTGCCGCCGCGGCGACAACGGATCGAGAGACGGAGAGACGACGTGAGCAACGATGTGAACCAGTACGATCGCCCCGTGAACGTGGGCAACCCGCGCATGGGTTGGGCCAGCGACGTGGCCGCCGAGATGCTGCGCCGCATGGGCATCAAGTACCTGTCCATGAACCCGGGCGCGAGTTATCGCGGCTTTCACGATTCCATCGTGAATTACCTGGGCAACAAGGATCCCCAGATGCTGCTCTGCCTGCACGAGGACCACGCGGTCCATATCGCGCTGGGCTACTGCAAGGCGACCAACCAGCCCATGGGGTGCATCCTGCATTCCAACGTCGGGCTGATGCATGGCATGATGGCGATCTTCAACGCCTGGTGCTACCGCGCCCCCATCTTCATCTTGGGGGCCACCGGCCCGGTGGACGGCAACAAGCGCCGCCCGTGGATCGACTGGATACACACCGCCAAGGACCAGGGCGCGCTGATCCGCAATTTCGTCAAGTACGACGACGAGCCGCGCTCGCCCCAGGCCCTGGTCGAGGCCATGCTGCGCGCCAACAAGATGATGCGCTCCTCGCCCACGGCGCCGGTCTACATGTGCCTCGACGCCGGATTGCAGGAAACGCCCCTCGAGGGCGACATCAGATTGCCCGACGTGTCCCGCTTCGCCGCGCCGCCGCCTCCGGCCGTGCCGGCGGACGTGGTGGAAAAGGTGGCCGACATGCTGGTGGCCGCGACGAACCCGGTCATCATGGTCGGTCGCATGACCCGCAGCCGCGAGAACTGGGACAAGCGCGTCAAGCTGGCCGAGCTGCTCGGCGCCGGAGTGGCGGTTGACATCAAGATGGCATCCGGCTTCCCCACGGACCACAAGCTGTGCCTGGCGCCCGGCGGTAACCGTCTGCGCGACGAGGCGGTGGCCGGGCTGAAAAAGGCCGACGTGATCCTCGACCTCAATTGGCTCGATCTCGCCGGTACCTTCAAGCTGACCTTCGGACGGGAGGAGGTGAAGGCCAAGGTCGTCCACGTCTCCACCGACGAACTGATCCACAACGGCTGGAGCATGGACCACATGGGCCTGCCGCTGGGTGATATTTCGGTCACGGCCGAGCCGGAAACCATGGTCGACGCGCTTCTGCCAGCGGTGGAGGCCCGGCTCAAGGGCAAGTCGAAGTGGGACGGCAAGAACAAGGGTCGCGAGGCGGAGACGCCGAAGAAGCTGCTCGAGGCGTTCAAGGCGGGTGACGACATTACCCCCGAGGCGCTGACGCTGGGCATGGCCGAGGCGCGCGGCAAGCGCAAGATCACGCTCGCCAACGTCACCATCGGCTGGGCGGCAGACGCCTACCACTTCACCGATCCGATGGACTATCTCGGCAACGATGCCGGCGGCGGGCTGGCGTCCGGTCCTGGCACGGCTATCGGCGTCGGGCTGGCGCTCATGGGCACCGACCGTACCGCCGTCGCCATTCTCGGCGACGGCGACACCATGCAGGGCTCGTCGGCCCTGTGGACGGCGGCCCATTACAAGATCCCGGTGCTGATCATCATTTCCAACAACCGGTCCAACTTCAACGACGAGATCCACCAGGAGACCGTGGCGAAGGATCGCGACAGGCCGAAGGAGAACCGCTGGATCGGCCAGCGCATCACCGATCCCGTGATCGACATTGCAGGCTACGCCCGTTCGCTGGGCATCACCGCCAGCGGCCCCGTCGGCAAGTGCGGGGATCTGGTGGCCGAGATCGAGAAGGGGCTGAAGGCCGTCGAGGCCGGCGAGCCCTACCTGATCGACGTGCACGTGACGCCCGGCTATGCGGCCCCGCCGCCGCCGCGCGTGGGATAGGCGCCCGCGACGGGGCCGATGGAAGAGGGGAAGTTCAACCGTCTCGTGACGGCGCTCCTCCTCTTCTTCGGCGTCGTCGACGTAGTGGCCGGCGCGGGCTTCGCCCTTGCCGCCGATTATTTCGGCTATGACCGGCTTAGCGCGTGGATAGCTGGCGGGCTGTTCGTCTTCATGGGAATCGGCCTGCTGGCATTCGTCGCGATTCGCGGCCGCCGGGGGCGACAGCGAGCCGGCTGGCCTTTCTGACCGCCGGCACGACCGGCGTCAGCGAACGCGCGTCGCCGTCGCGGGAAACCGACGGCCGTCGAACGTCAGCGTTCCCCGCATCCCGTTATCCGATAGCCGGCCCTCGAAACGGACGGGCTGCAGACGTCCGCCGTTTTCGCCTGCGGACTCGAAGCGGAGTCGTTCAGCCGCCAACCGGCCGGTCACTCCGGTCTCGTATCCGCCGACGGTCAGGGTGCCGGAAAGTTCCTGGAAGTCCTGCTTGAGGCTGAGCCGGATGTCGTGCGTCCCCGCTGTCAGCCGCCACTCGCCCCCCGCCGTCGCCGGCACGATCCACAGCATGAGATGCACGAGGTCGTCGTCGCCATAGTTGACCGGCACTACCGGGTGGTCGTCGGCGAGGATCGCCCGATCCGGCTTCCATGAGCCGAGTCCGAAGCGGTGTGCGACGATCCGCGTGCCCGGCTTCAGCTCGCTGTAGAGCCGAGGCCGCAGCTGCAGGTTCATCGAAGGCAGCAGATAAAGCGTTACGACGGTCGCTTCGCGAAAATCGACCTTGAACACGTCACCCCTGACGAAGCGCACCCGGTCGGCGACGCCGGCCTTGCGGGCGTTGTCGTTGCTGCGCTTTACCAGCGCGGGATCGATCTCGATGCCGACACCCTTCTTCACGCCGAAGCGCTCGGCGGCGCGGATTGGGATGCGTCCGTCGCCCGAGCCAAGATCGTAGATGACGTCGTCGGGCCCGGCCTTCGCCAGCGCCAGCATCTTGTCAACATAGGTGATCGGCGAGGGAAGGTAGGGTGCCTTGTCGTAGTCGCGGGTGAACTCGACCGTCAGTTCCGAGCAGCCCGACAGGCCGGTGAAGAACAGGACGACAGCCACCGGACCCGCAAGACGCGAAATCGACATGGAAACCTCCCTCGACCCGTCGGCCGTTCCAGTGGGCAACGGCGCGGCCCAGTATAGAGATTTACGTCGATCTTCGCGCGGAAATCCGGTTGTCATACTACCGGCCGTCAAGGCCGGCTCCTCGCCGGGCCACCCATAGGGTGTAGTCCACTCAACGACCCCTGGTATCAGTGGCGGCAGCGACATTACCGGCGATGGCTGTCCCCTGATTGCCGGCCTCCATCCGGCTGCCTGCGCGCACGGTATCGGTTCGCGATCAGCAGGGGCACACCGAGTGCGAGCACGGCGATGCCGCCGATCGCGCCGCCGCCCGTATAGGACAGGCTGGACCACAGCAACCCCGCGCTGGTCAGGCAGAACAGCGCCGGCGTGACGGGATAGAGGGGCACGCGGAACGGCCGCTCCACATGAGGCTCGCGCCGCCGCAGGACGAAGAGCGACAGGCCGACCAACAGGAAGAACAGCCAGAACACCGGCGACAGGTATTCGATCGCCGTCTCGACACCGCGCCGGTCGAGCGCGCCGAGCAGGATCAGGGCGAGCGCAATCGCCGCCTGCAGCAGCAGGGCGGGGATCGGCGCGTTGGCTCGGCCGTGCCATCCGGCGAGGAAGCCGAAGATCGGAAAATCCCGGCCGAAGGCGTAGTTCGTACGCGCGCCGGTGATCACCGTTCCGTTTATGGACGCGAGCACGACCAGCAGGATGAGGACCGTAATGGATGCCTCCCCCGCGGGGCCGAGGACGAGCTGCATCATCTCACGGGCCACCGCCTGCGATGCCGCCATGCCGGCAGCACCCAGCACGGTCACGTAGGCCAGGTTGACCGCGATGTAGATCAGCGTGATCAGTCCGATACCCAGCAGAAGCGCGCGGACCATCTTGCGCCGCACATCGCGCATCTCGGCCGCCACATAGGCGGCCTCGTTCCAGCCGCCGTAGGTCAGCAGCACGAAGACCATGGCAAGGCCGAATGAGCCCGCGCCGCCGGCGCCGTCGATTACCGCCGCGGTAGGCGCCGTCTTCGGCGCCAGCAGCAACCCGCAGGCAACGACCGCGGTCAGGCCGAGAACGGTCGCGGTGGCGAGAATATTCCGGATCGTCCGGCTCTGACGCAGGCCAACCATATTGAGGGCGGTGAGGACGCCCACGGCGAGAGCCGCGTGGATCGCCGCGCCGTGCACCCCGAGCGGTGCGATCTGCGCCGCATAGTCGCCAAAGATAAAGGCCAGCATGGCGATGCTGCCGGTCTGCACGACGGTCATGCGCGCCCAGCCGAACATGAATCCGCATCTTCGGCCGTAGGCCCGGACCAGAAAGTGGTATTCGCCGCCGGCATGGGGAAAGGCGGCGATCAGTTCGGCGAAGCATAGCGCGCCGATAAGCGAGATTGCGCCCCCGGCCGCCCACGCGGCGAGGATCAGCCCGTCGCTTTCCAGATTGGCGGCGACCAGGCTTGGCAAGCGGAAGATGCCGGCCCCGATAACGATGCCGATGATGATGGCGACGGTGTCGAACACCGAAAGAACCGCCCTCGGTTCAGCCGGTGCCGTCCCGGCGGTCGTTCTGTGCGGTCCGGGCCTCGGTTCCAACGTCCCCCCTGCAATGGCGCGCGTCGTTCATCCGCCGCCCTGCAATCAGTCCCGGTTCACACCGGAACGACGCCGGCAGGCCGTTCGTGGTCATGGGCCCCGGCCTGCCGGCATTCCGGGCCCCGTGAAAATCAGATCAGCGCGGTAACGATTCCCGGAAACGCCACCAGCGCCAGCAGCACGAGCGCCATGGTGACGGCGAACGGGATGGCGCCGGCAAAGACATCGTTGAGGTCCACGTCGCTGCCGGCCAGGTTGGCGCGCACCACGAAGCAGGCGATGCCGAGGGGCGGCGTAAGCAGGCCGATTTCCACCGCGACGATATTGACCACGCCGAACCAAACGTCGGACACGCCGAACAGGTCGACCACCGGCAGCACCAGCGGCACCATGATCAGCAGAATGGAGACGGAATCGAGGAACATCCCCATCACCAGCAGGATCAGCAGGTAAATGGCGAGAAATCCGTAAAGCCCGAGCCCCGCGCCTTCGATCCAGCCGCCGATCACGCCGGGCAGGCCCGACAGCGCCAGCATGCGGGCATACATATGCGCGGTGATGATGAGAAACGAGATTGCGGCCGTGATCTCGCCCGTTTCGCGCAGGACTTGCCGGAAGCGCGGCGCGTCGAGCCGGCGCTTGGTGAGGGCCAGCACAAGGGCGCCCAGTGCGCCCACCCCGCCCGCCTCGGTCGGGGTGAAGATGCCGCCGTAGATGCCGCCCAGCACCAGCACGATCAGCGCCACCACCGGCAGGCCGAGGATCCACGCCCGGCGGCCGCTGCCATGCTCCGCGGCCAGCGCATTCTTTCCGTCGGCGAAGATGAAGCGGGGGGCGAGCACGGCGAGCAGCATGGTCAGGCCCGCATAGGTGCCGGCGAGCAGCAGCCCGGGTAGGATGCCGCCGGTGAAGAGCTGGCCGATCGAGGTTTCCGTGATGATGCCGTAGATGATCATGAGGAAGCTTGGCGGGATGAGCATGCCGAGCACCGAGCTTCCCGCCACCACGCCCACCGCGTAACGGCGCGTGTAGCCGCGTTGCACCATCTGCGGTACCGCCACCTTGGTGAACACCGAGGCCGAGGCGATGGACGTGCCGGTGACTGCGGCGAAGGCCGCGTTGGCGGCCACGGTGGCGATACCGAGCCCGCCGCGGATACGGCCGAACGCACGGTTTGCCAGTTCGAACGTCTCGTCGGCGATCCCCGACACGCTGACCAGCAGGCCCATCAGGGTAAACAGAGGGATCACGCCGAAGGCATAGCTGGCGATGCTTTCCTGGGCGGAGAGAAACAGCAGGTGCCCTGCCGTCTCCACATCGCCCTTGACGGCCCAGACGCTGACGAACGAAAGCAGCCCGAGCGCCACCGCTACATGCATGCCCGACTGGATGAGGACGACAATTCCGGCGATGGACAGCAGGCCGATCTCGGCATTGCTCATGTGTCGGGCCCGCCGCGGCTCAGACGGGCGCGGGCGCGCTCGACGGCGCGGCGCCCGTCGTGCAGCAGGTCCAGCCCGTACTGGATGGCGGTCATGGCGCAGCCGAGGATGATGAGCGCCACGACGGGCCACACGGGCACGGTAAAGACGCCGATGGAGCCCAGGTAATCTCCCGATTCCCAGGTCTCGATGAAATTGGGAACGCCGAACCAGATGATGATGCCCAGCAGCACGACGCCGAGCATGTCGTAGAAGGCGCGCACGGCGTAGCCGAGGCGGGGGCGGCGCAGCGTGACCCGCTCCATCACCAGGTCGGAGCGGATGAAGCGTCCAGCGCGCAGCGCGTGGCAGAGTTGCAGGAACACGATACCGACGATGGAAAGGCTCACCATCTCGGTGACGCCGCGCACCGGATGGTTGAACGCGGCGCGCCCGACCACGTCGGCATTGATCATCAGCATGACGGCGCACAGCCATAGAGAACCGAACGCATTGGCCGCCTCGACCACGCGGCCGAACACGCTGTTCCGGCGTGACGGCGGATCGCTCATTCGTATCGTGCCCGCGCCGCGACGGCCGGGTTTATACCGGTGGCCACAGCGTTCGACCTCTCGACCGTTCGTGCCGAGCCAGTCGACGTACGAACCGTCGCTTCGCCCTTCACCGGGTACCCATCGAAATAATACCTCGATGGGTGCCCGGACAGGCGCGGGACGAACGGAGCAGGAGGCATGCTCGACGATCCCCGGTATTACTTGTCCCAGTCGCGCAGCGGCCTGGCGCCGGCCCCGCGCAGGGCCTCCATGTAGGCGTTCAGGATCTTGTGCGCCGGCAGTCCCTTCTTCTCCAGCCGATCGGCCCATTCCCTGGCGATGTTGGGCATCTTGTTCGCCCATTTTGCGCGTTCGTCCGCGGGCAGGGTGTAGACCTTGGCGCCGCGCTTGGCGGTGATGGAAAGCGCCCGTCTGCCTGACGCTTCCTGCACGCCGGCGACGCGCGTCCGGTATTCGTTGGCGACGTCCTTGAGCACTGTCCGCACGTCCTCGGGCAGCCGGTTCCACTTGCGTTTGTTCATGGTGATGGCGGTGGAGTTCTGCGGCCCGAAGTCGACCTTGGTGATGTAGGGCGCCACCTCGTAGAACTTGAACGGCACGATACCCGAACCGAAGACGATGATGCCTTCGAACACGCCGGTCTTGAGGGAGTTGTAATAGTTGATCAGTTCGGCGGAGACGTTGACCGCGCCGGTGCCGCGCAGCCAGTTCGAGGCCGTGCCCGGGGTACCGATCTTGCGGCCCTTGATGTCGTCGACGCTCCTGACCGGAAAGGTGGTGACGAGCTGGTAATTGTCGGTGCCGATGGCGGTCAGCATCACTTGGTTGTACTTGGCGTAGGCGGCCGACAGCTCCGGCATGGTGTCGTTCAGCTTTTGCGCCACGTCGACCACGGTCTGCAGCGTGCCGTGATGGAACGGCGCGTACCAGGTCATCTGCTGCAGCGGCAGCTTGGCGCCCTCGAACAGGATGCCCACCTGGGCGATGTCGGCGATACCTTTCTGCACCGCCTCCAGCACCTCGGGGCCCTTGGCGATGGAGCCGGCGTAGCCCTGGGTCCACTTGATCCTGTGCTTGCCGCCCATGGCGGCGAGGCGCTTGTCCACCTCGGGCACGAAGAAGTCGCGCAGCAGCCCGACCGAACGCATGCGCGGTGGCTGGGCCGAGATGATGGTGAGCTGGATAGTGTCGGCGAATACCGGCCCCGGAGCCACCGGCAGCGTTGCGGCCAGTGTCAGCGCAGCAAGCAGAATCCTGGATTGCATTGCGTCCTCCCTTGCTTCCCGCGGTTGTTCCCGCAGACGATCCGTTTGCTTGATATCATTGAAGCTTCACGGGGGTTGCGCAAGCGCATTTCCGGATGTGCCGTCCCGACACCGTTCTGCGCTCAGCCTTGCGGGATGGACGCCTCCCGCAGCGCCTTCAGCCGGATCCAGGCGTCGGCCAACGCCGACATGTCCTGTCGCTTGTCTACCTTGCCGCTGCCCCCCTCCCGGGTAAGGGCCAGCTCCAGCCCGCGGATCATGGCCTCGGCGACGTCGAGATAATTCTGATCGCATGCCTGGTTGAAGGCGCGCAGGATCTTGTCGCTCAGCCGGCGGCTGTGATCGCTCATTGCCGGATTTCCTCCCGTCGTTACGGACTCAGCTGTTCGGCGACAGCTTTCCGCGCTGGCAGACCGTATCCACCAGTGCCGGCCTGCCGCGCTTCACCTGTTCGATGGCGCGCTTGAGCGCCGGCCCCACGTCGTTGCCGCCGAGGATGGGACCCTCGGCCCACCAGCCGAGAGAACGGGCCAGGCCGGCGAAGTCGGGGTCGGGGTCGTAGAGGTCCATGCCGATATGAGCGCGGGCCGGGTCGGTGCCGCGGTTCTTCGCGATGACGATCTGGTGGTTCCAGTCGTTGTAGTAGGCGCGGTTATTGTACATCACGATCAGCATGGGGATTTCGTACTTGGCGGCCATCCACAGCGATCCGGCGTCGAACATCAGGTCGCCGTCCGGCTGCAGGTCGATCACCAGCCGTCTGGTGCCCTTGTTGGCGAGCGCCACCCCCAGCGAGGTGCCGATCTGGGTGCCGGTGCCCAGCTCGCCGCCGGCATGACACCACGGGCGGTCGAAGTTCCAGATGCGCCGGGCCCAGTCATGCATGGCACCGGCGGTCAGCACCCAGTCCTCGTCCTTGATCTGCTCCCAGACCTCGAGCGCCAGCCGGCCGACGGTCATGGGCTGCAGGTCCCAGTTCTGCTGCGCGGTCTTCAGCCAGTCGGCGCGAAGGCGGTCGTGGACCTTGCCGGTCTCGGCGGTGCGCTTCGCGATCTTCTCGGCCAGCCCCGGGGTTCCGGCGATGCGCTCCTTGAGCGCACGGGTGAGCAGAGGCGTCGCCGTTACCGGGTCGGCGTGCATGCGCTGCTCGGCGTGATAGGTCCGGGCATAGGCCATGGCCCACTTGCTGATCTCGAGATCGGTGAAGCCGATGTCGATCCAGGTGGCGTCGTCTGGCACCTGGCTCTTCACCGTGCGGGTGGCGATGTCGCGCACGAAGGTAGGCTTCTCGAAATCGTTGATATCGAGGGTCAGCACCACGTCGGCGCCCTCGTAGCATTCCTTCGGCGCCATGGAGAGGTTGAGCGGGTGATTGCCCGGAAAGTTGAGCCGCGAGTTGCAGTCCCAGACCCGCGCGCCCAGAGTCTCGGCGATCTCCACCACATGGTCCCAGCCGTGCGGCGGCCGAGCGGCGAAATCGGCGACGATGACGGGGCGTTCGGCCTTCGCCAGCGTGTCGGCGGCCCTGGCCAGCGCGGACGGGTCGGGGGCCGGGGGCGAGGCCACCTTGATGGTGCCTTCGGGCGGCAGGCGCACCTCGCGGTCGAGCTCCGCCTCCTGCAGCCCGGCATCGTAGCACATGTACACGGGGCCCTGCTTGCCGCTCATCATCACCGAATAGGCGCGGGCGAAGCTGTCGGGAACGGCGTCGACGCTGGCGGGCTGATAATCCCACTTCACGTAGTCGCGGATGGCCTCGCCCTGCACGTTGGCGGAATGGATCCAGTCGATGTAGGGACGCCGCTTGGGCTCGTCGAGCGGGCCGGTGGCGCCCATGATGAACACGGGCGCACGGTCGATATAGGCGTAGTAGATGCCCATGGGCGCGTGCAGCAGCCCGACCAGGTTGTGCACGATGGCGATCATCGGTTTGCCCGAATGGCGGGCGTAGCCGTGGGCGATCTGCACGGCGATTTTCTCGTGGGTGCACAGCATCATCGGCGGGTCGTTCTCGCCGTAGTTCACCAGGCTGTCGTGCAGGCCGCGATAGCTGGCGCCGGGATTGAGGGCGATGTGCTCGAAGCCGAAACGCTTGATCATGTCGACGATGACGTCGGACTGATAGCGGCGGTTCGATTTCTTGATTCCGCTGGCGGGTGCGGTCTTCGGCTTGTCGTTCATCGGCCTTCCCTGTTGCTTGGACCTTTACGCGTGCCGGTCTCTGTCCGGCGGGCGCAAACCTAGCAGCAATTGGCGGCCTCGTCATGGTTGTGAGGGAGGTCGTCGGGCCGTTTTCCGGCGCGTCCTCTTACCCTCCCGTCGCTGGTGCGGCGGGTCCCTTCCTCCCCCGCAGGCGGGAGAGGGCCGGAGCAAGGGGAAAACTTATCCCGGCACGAAGATGTAGCGCTGCCTGGCGGCGGGCCGGCCGTAGAGCAGCGTCGCCAGGTCGCCGGGCTCCTCCCCGGCGGGGAGCGGCATGAACCAGCGGCCGTGGTTGATCACCTCCAGCCGCTCGCCGGCGAACGGGAAGGGGGTGAAATTGTAGGTGCCATTACCTTCGGGGCGTACGGTGATGTTGGTGTCTTCCTCGGCGGTCATGGGCACGTGGACGTAGACCTCCTCGCACCGTTCGCTGTCGTGTCGCAGGTTGAAATACAACGCGAGGGTATCGAAGAACTGCAGCTGCTTGTAGTTCTGGAACAGATGCTTCTCCTCCACCCAGCCGCGCGTCGCCGGGTCGGCGGCAAGCTGCGCCCTGAGCCGCTCCTGACGCGCCAGTTCGCTGGCCAGCAGGGCGTCGGTCTTGTCCGCCATCCCGGTCGTCACCGGGCGCGACGTGCCGCCGCCCGGCCGGGCGCGGAATCGGCTGAAGCCGTAGCGGTCGTTGGAAAGCCCCCAACTGTGCATGCTGGAGAGCAGCCCGCAATAGGGGTGGTACGTCTCGTTCACGTCGGGCGAGGCCGCGATGGTGGCGAAGCTGCCCGGCTGGCGCGCCGCGCCGAGGCCGCACGGCACGCCGGCGGCGGGGTCGAAGGCAGGGCGTGCATCCCAGGTCTTCCAGCCCCAGTCATGATGGCCGATCACGAACAGCATGAGCTCGAACGGCTCCGGCCGCTCGAACCTGTCGTTGCCGAAGGCGCGGGCGAACTGGCCGCACAGCTCGTTGTGCTCCGCCATGGTGCTGATGAAACGCTGCTGACCGGGCGGTGCGTTCTGGATCATCATGGCGACGTCTCCACCCAGTTCCGTCGGTCAGGCCGGGCGGTCGACCGTTGATTATAACGCCAGAGCGCGATCGCGATGGCGACGGTGGCGACGCCGGAGATCAGAACCGAAACCGCGTTTGCGCCCAGGCGCTCGAACCACTGGGTATAGAAATGGATAGAGGCGAACGTCGCCACCGTGTTGACGACGAAGCGGCGGTTCTGCCTTGCGCCCCAGACGCCGGCCGCGATCAGCGCCAGCGCCCAGGCGACGACGAAGGCGACATCGGGGATCCAGAACATCTCGTTGAGGGACGGCAAGGCGACGGCGGACGGACGCCGTCCGCTGCCCGCATACTCCGCGAGGCGCCAGGTGGCGCCAGGTCGGTCGCCGTGGAGCGAGCCGACCCAGAAGCCGAAATTGACCAGCACAAGGGAGACCCGGGCGAACAGCAGGGCAAGGCGGCTCCGCACGGCATCGACGATCTTCGCGATCTGGTACGCGGCAACGGCCGCGGCGGTAAACACGCCGATCAGGATCGTCGCTTCATTGATGACGAGAAAATACGCGGCGTGCAGATACCCCGTGCTGCTGCCAAGCGCCCCTGCAAGTGCAAACGGGGCCAGGGCGACCAGAAATCCGCTCCGCGCCGTCCAGCCGACCGCGAGGAGCAGGAGGAAGACTCCCAGGGTAGAGACGAGATTGCCCTCCAGTTCGATGACCAGCCCGGCTGAGACGGCCAGCGTGCCGACCATGATGTTGGCGGCGCCGAGCAGGCCCCACTGCGCCGTCCATGCGTACGATATGGCGAATCCGGCAGCGACCATCGCGGCGCCGAGGAACATGCCCAGGACCGCGCTGGGCTTGAGGGCGACGGCGCCCGCCACGATGGCGACGACGCCGAGCGAAAGCACGATGTTGATGGCGAGCGAGCCCGTCTCGGCCGCAGCGAAAGACTTGAGCCGCTCGGCCTCCGCGGGCGTGATGCGGCCGTCCTCGACCAGCTTCGTGATGTCCAGGACGATCTTCATTCCCACACTCTGGGCCTCCGTGATCCGCCTTGCAACAGCGACGGCACGGACGGGAGAGTGGGGTTATGACGCCTCGCCGCGGCGCCAGGTGATGATGTCCACCAGCGCCGGCTGGCCCTTCTTCACCTGGGCGATGGCGCGCTTCAGCGCCGGCTGGATGTCTTTCGAATCGAAGATCGGCCCCTCGGCGTACCAGTCGAGCCCCTTGGCGATATGGGCGAAGTCGGGCTCCGGCCTTTCCAGGTCCATGCCGATATAGGCGCGCGCCTCGTCGGTGCCGCGCTTCTTGGCCACCGAGATCTGGTGCGCCCAGTCGTTATAGTAGGCGCGGTTGTTGTACATGATGACGAGAAAGGGAATGTCGTACTTCTTCGCCATCCACAGCGCGCCGAGGTCGAACATCAGGTCGCCGTCGGGCTGCAGGTCCACCACCAGCTTGCCGGTGCCCTTGTAGGCCAACGCCACGCCCAGCGACATGCCGATCTGGGTGGCCGTGCCGAGTTCGCGCCCGGGGTGGCGCCAGGGCTTGTCGAAGTCCCAGATCTTCTGCACCGAGTCCTTCAGCGTGCCGGCGGTCAGCACCCAGTCCTCGTTCTTTATGGAGTCCCAAACTTCCGCCGCCATGCGCGATTCGCGCATGGGCATCTCGTTCCACTCGTCCTTGACCTGGCTCTGCCACTTTGCCCACTGGGCCGCGTGTTTCTCGCCCACCAGCTTGGTACGCTCCTCGATGCGCTTCGCCAGCTTCGCATCGCCGGCGACACGCTTCTTCACCGCCTCGGTCAGCGCCGGGATAGCGGTGGCGGTGTCGGCCAGCACGCGCAGGTCCCAGTTGTGGTGCTTGTTGTAGTCGGTGGCCCACTTGCTGATCTCGATGTCGGCGAAACCGATGTCCACCCACTTGCAGTCGGGGGTGACGATGGGTTCCACCTGGCGGGTCTGCCAGTTGGGCTTGTGCGAGCCGCGGGTCCAGTCCACCACGTCGAGCGCCATCACCAGGTCGGCGCCCTTGAAGGCGTCGGCGTGGAAGCTGACCGAGAGCGGATGGCGGTTGGGGAAGCCGAGGCGCTTGTTGATGTCGAACACGGCCGAGCCCGCCGCCTCGGCCAGCGCCACGGTGGGCTCGAAGCCGATGGGGGCGCGGGCGGCGTATTCGGTCAGCAGCACCGGATACTCGGCGGCGGTCAGCATCTCGGCCGCCTGCTCGATCAGCCTCGGGTCCCCATGCAGCCGCGGCGGCACCTTCACGGCGGAGGGCGGGGGCAGGGCCACCTCCTCGGTGAGCGGCGCTTCCTGCAGACCGGCGTCATAGACCATGTAAACCGGACCCTGCGGCTCGGTCATCATGATGGAATAGGCGCGGGCGAAGCTGTCCGGCACGCCATGGATGCTGGCGGGCTGATAGTCCCACTTGGTGAAGTCGCGCACGGCGCTGCCCTGGGCGAAGGCGGTGTGGATCCAGTCGATGAAGGGCCGGCGCAGGCTCTCGTCCATGGGGCCGGTGGCGCCCATGAGGAACACCGGGCAGCGGTCGATATAGGCGTAATAGATGGCCAGCGGCGCGTGCAGCAACCCGACCACGTTGTGCACGATGGCCGCCAGCGGCCTGCCGGTGGCCTTGGCGTAGCCGTGCGCCATCTGGATGGCGATCTTTTCGTGGTTGCACAGCAGCATGGGCGGCTGGTTCTCGCCGTGGTTCACCAGGCTGTCGTGCAGCCCGCGATAGCTGGCGCCCGGATTGAGCGGGATATAGGGGAACCCGTACTGCTTGATCAGGTCGACGATAATGTCCGACTGGTAGCGCTGGTTGGCCTTGCGGATCATCTCGCCGCTGCCGCCGGCGCTCCGCGCGGCTATGCCGCCGGTCGCCGTCCCGGTCTCGCCGCCCTTGCCTGTCCCGCCTTTTTTGCCGCCAGCCTGCTTGCTCATACGCCTCGTCCTGCCTGTCGGATGTGCCGAAGAAAGGGCGGCAAATTAGCAGCTAAGGGGAAGGTCGGCCAGAGCGTCATCGCGGTTCATTTTGCCGCGCGGGGTCGTTAGACTGGTGCATCAATAACCGGACAAAGGGGAGATTTTGCCATGGCTTCACGTCTTTCGGGTGCAGCGTTGTCCGCTGTCGCCGCATTCTGGTTGGTTGTCTTTCCGGCTGCCGCCGAGGATTTCTACAAGGGGCGGACCGTCACCGTCATGGTGCCATCGGGGCTGGGCGCGTCCATGGGGCTCTACGGCCGCATGCTGGCCAAGGCGCTGGAAAAGCACATCCCCGGCCACCCCAACGCCATCGTGGTGTCGCGGCCGGGCGCCGGCGGCACCACCGGCACCGCCTACGCCTACAACGCCGGGCCGGCAGACGGCACCTATATCGGCATGCTGTCGTCGGGCAACATCGTCCTGCCCATGCTGCGCAAGGTGAAGTACGACGTGACCAGGATGCAGTGGATCGGCTCCATCGCGGTGCGTCCCAGCGTGCTGTGGGTGTGGCACAAGGCGCCGGTGAAGACCATCGAGGATGCGAAGAAGACGGAGATCATTCTCGGCTCCACCGGTGCGGGCTCGGGCATGTCCATGTGGCCGAAGCTGGTGAACGCCATGCTCGGCACGAAGTTCAGGGTGATCGAGGGCTACAAGGGGGGCGCCGCCGTCAACAAGGCGTCGGAACAGGGCGAGGTGCACGGCCGCTGGACGTCCTATACCGGGCTTACCGCGTCAAAGAAGCAATGGCTGCAGAAGGGGCTGGCCCGTGTGCTGATCCAGTTCGGTCCCGTGATCGCCGACCAGAAGGTGCCGAGCATCCACGATCTGGTGAAAGGCGACGATCTGCGAATCGTGCGCGCCATGGAACTGTCGGAACGGGTCGGGCTCGGCTTCTGGGTGCGGCCCGAGGTCCCGAAGGACCGCGTCGCCATCCTGCGCAAGGCCATGGACGCGGTGGGGCGCGATCCGGCGATCGTGGCCGAAGGGGCGAAGCGCGGCGCGCCGGTCGATCCGCTCTCCGGCGCCGAGATCGCAACGCTGGTGCAGGACGCCTACGCCTTGCCGGAGAACCTGCGCGCGCGCATGCGCGCCATGGTCGGCGCCAAGGGCATGAAGAAGGCGAAATAGGCCGCCGGCTTCA